>Ga0070717_10000058_pt1 | contig 95200 bp, 74 predicted proteins | sample LARL113metaG_FD_71366 | JGI IMG/M metagenome (GOLD analysis project Ga0070717, IMG submission 71366) | Corn, switchgrass and miscanthus rhizosphere microbial communities from Kellogg Biological Station, Michigan, USA - LAR L11-3 metaG | ecosystem: Host-associated > Plants > Roots > Rhizosphere ...
TGGAGGGGTGCTAGGGAAAAGGCCAAGATGGCGTGCCCCAAGAGGAAAATTTTTATCCACCGATCGCCGCGACAATAAACGGGCGCAAGAACTTGTTCTTCGGTCAACGCACCCGCGTTTTCCACCGCGACCGCTCCGCCTGCAGCGTTGGAAAAAAGGCCTTCGCCCCATCGCTTCAGCGCTGTCATTTCCGCCTCCCAAAATCCCACCAGCCCAGATCTCGCATCGCGGCTCCCACTCTCTGCCACGGGCAAAAACCCGAGCGGAGTTGCAAGGTAGAAGTGCAGAACTGCGCATCCATAGTGAGCCACTGTTGCATCGGTCGGATGCTAAACAATTGTAGTGAAAACCGCGTTCGTAGATAGCCCTCCCTAGATGCGGCCGCCCAGTCTGTCTGCCCACCGGCAGACGCCTTTCGGTCCTAATCCCACTAAGGCATGACGCGCCGGACAAACAGCTTACAAAACGAGCTCGCTCACCCGCGGATTTCACCGCTTCGCCGCTACTCGTTTTTCTGGGGCGGCAACGAGTCGATCCGCACGCGGTCCACCGGCCGGGACGTCGACCAGGCCGGCCAGTCGGGGGACGAGGGTTCTTCCACCGGATCCTCTACCGTCTCTACCGGAACCGGGGCAGGCGCCGCGCGCACGGTCCCGCGCTGCTCCGCCTCGATCTTTTCTCCCAGACGCCACCCGACGGCTCCGGCGAACAAAACCATCAGCCCGGCTCCAAACCAGATCCGCGCCCGTTTTCTTTCGTAAGCTTTCATCCGGGTGACCAGCAGCTGGTCCACTTGCTCGATCGATGTAGTCCAAAAGTGGTGACAAACCTCGCGCGCCGTCTTCCCGGCCTTGATCAGGTCCTCGGCCGAGGCGGGAGGGTTTTGCTCGGACAAGTGGATAAACGCCTCGGTGGCCTTGGCCACCTGCTTCCACTCCTCCGCGACCAGCACGTGCAGCGGAACATGGAGACCGTAAAATTTTTCGTCTTCCACCACCATGGTACGCACGTCTCGATCGATCCTCCTCAGGCCTTCTGTTTTTACCGCCGCGAGATCCACTCCTCGTTTACGGGTCGGCGTCTCTTCGGCGAGACCGACCGTTTCCGGGAGCGGCAAGGCTTCTCGCAGAAGCGAACCCAAACGCGCTTCCAACTGGGGCAACGCGCGGAGCGTGACATCGATCAAATACGCGCTGTCGAGGTCCGGATCCGCGGTGAGATTCGAGGTGTCGCCCGCGTAACTCATCATCGCCTGAAGATCGGCTACGATCCTCTCGTACCCTTCAGGATCAAGGTCCTTGGCAGTCAAAGTCCGCCACCGGTCGCGCACCAAGGAGACGCGCAGACGGCCGTCGTCGCGGGCTTCCAGATCTTCGGAAGTAAAATGTAAATCGCCGCCGTGGAGATCGGCCACGTGGTCCAGATCGACGAAGGCCTGGTCGATTTCTTTATCGATCGCGCCGATCTCGGAGGGTCGCGTCTTCACCGCCACGTAGCGTTGCGGAATGATATAGAGCAAGTGCTCGAGCGGCCGTAAAAAAGCGTTCCCCTTCACTTCCCACTCCGCTGCTGTAATGGAACTGTTAATACCCGTTTCCACCAGCCAAACGATCAAAGCGAGAAAAGGAAGCGTGACACTCAGCGCCAGGATCGCGAGTCGATGCGCGAGTCGGATGGAAATAAGGCGGCGCATATCGGTCTCCCAACATCGACGCTTCCGCGAGCTAACTTGAGGAGCGACGGCAGCGGGCACCGCCAAGCGCTGCTTCTGCAATCTCGCGTAAATGCTCCATGCCCGGCGTCGGAGTCCAAGGCTCACGCACGCGCAACCCTCCCGTCTCTTCCACTCCAAAATCCCCCAGAGTCTCGAGTCCGCTGCTCTACGCCGCGCTCGCAGACCGGATTCCCAAAACGGAACGCAAGCGACGGCCAAGCTCGTCGAGCTGATACGGCTTGGGCAGAAACTCCTCTTGCCCTAGGCTGCTCATCTCGCGGCGGACTTCGGCCGTGATGTTTCCGCTGATCACGAGCACCTTCGTCTCGGGTCTGATGCGTCGTAAGGTCTTGAATACATCGAGGCCGTTGATCTCCGGCAGATTCAGGTCGAGCAAAACCGCGTCGATCGTCGCGGGCTCGCGCAGCAGCACATCGATCGCTTCGGCCCCGTCCGAGGCGGTCAGGACCTTGTATCCGCGGGGCTCGAGCACGGTGCGGAGCAATTCGCGCAGGCTGGCTTCGTCTTCGATGATAAAAACCGTCTCGCGCCCGGGCGGGATGTCGCCGAGCAGGCCATGACCGGTTTCCGCCGTGCGCGTCGCGGTGCGGCCCGCTTCCATCGGCAGATAAATATAAAACGTGCTTCCCATTCCTTCGGTGCTTTCGACTTCGAAAAAACCGCGGTGATTGAGAATGATTCCGTAGACCACCGAAAGTCCGAGGCCGGTGCCGCCGCTGTTCTGTTTGGTGGTGAAAAAGGGCTCGAAGATGCGGGCCTTGACGTGCGGCGGCATCCCGCAGCCTGTATCCGCGACTTTTATACAGGCGTAAAGGCGACCCGCTTCGGCCCCGAGACGCAGAATGCTTTCGCCGTTCACCTGGGAGGTGCTGACGGCCAAGCGCCCGCCGTTGGGCATCGCGTCGCGCGCGTTCACGCAGAGATTCATGATCACCTGCTGCAGCTGGTTCGGATCCGCGGCGATCTGGGGCAGAGACTGATCCAAATCGAAATTAAAGGAGATCGTCCGCGGGAAAGTCTCGGCGCACATCCGGCCGAGATCCTGGATGTGCTGATTGAGCGACACGGCGCGAAACGAAGCATCGGCCTTTCGGCTGAAAGTCAGGATTTGGCGGACCAAACCAACCGCGCGTTGTGAGGCGGAATGGATTTCTCGGAGGTAACGGGTGTGCACCTCGTCCAAACCGCCGCGATTGAGCGAGATTTCGACGAAGCCGTTGATGATCGCGAGAACGTTGTTGAAATCGTGCGCGATGCCGCCGGCCAGGGTGCCGATGCTGTCCATTTTCTGCGCCTGGCGGAGTTGGTCCTCGAGCTTCTTTCGCTCGGTGATGTCCTCGCGGACGCAGAGCAAATGGGTCACTTCGTCCGCGTTGTTCCGGATCGGCGACACCTGGACAAACTCCCACAAAATGCGTCCGTCTTTGCAGCGGGCACAGAGCTCGCCGCTCCATTTTTGTCCGGCCGCCACCGTTTCCTGAAATTCCAAAAACGATTCCTCGTTGGGATGACCCGCGCGCAGCACCGGAATCCGCTGCTCGAAAATATCCTCCAAGGTGTAACCGGTGGTATAGGTGTATCGAGGATTCACATACTGAACCCGACCGTCCGGCGTGGTCATGACGATCGAGAACGGAGACTGCTCGACCGCGGTGGCGAGCTTATAAAAATGTTCCTCGGCCAGACGACGCTTGGTCACGTCGCGGCCCACCGCCCGGTAACCCACCAGGTCGCCTTCCTGGTCGCGAATCGGTCCTTCTTCCCACGAGAGCCAGCGCCAGCCCTGCGCGGTCATCCAGCGATGCTCATGCGAAGCGCGATAAGGAACCCGAGTGAGCCGCGCCATCGCCGCTTTCCAATCTTCTTGATCGTCCGGATGAATCAGCGGCATCGGTTCGCGAGCCGCCCAGTTGGCCCGAGGAACCCCGAACTTGCGGGCGAAGGCTTCATTGACCGCGAGAATCCGGCCTTCCGGGCTGCGGACCAAAACCAGTTCGACACTGCCTTCCCAAGGCCCGATGAGGTGATCGTGCAAGCCCGAGCTGTACTCCATCATCCGCAGAGTCACCACCGTGAGCGAGGCCCGCTTCGTTTTGCGGTAAACCGGTTGTTCGCGAATGGTCAGGCCCATCTCCTCGAAGGAACCCAAGTCATCGAAATTCGTCCCAATCAGCCGGTCCGACGGTTGGGCCAGGAGGGCCGCCGCGCGTGGAGTGATTTGTTGGATACGGCGGCGCGAGTCCAGGATCAGCACAGCATCTTCCGCAGCGGCGGAGGCCGAGGACGGGACAGAAGGAACGATGGCGTGAGCGGTCATGGGAAACGAAGGAACGCCCCTCGGCTAAGACCGGAAGGGGCGCCCTCGAAAGGAAACGGGAAAAGGCTGAGGAAACGTTTTCACACCAATCCGCTCAGCACGGTGGGAAGACGTTGCACGCTGTTGGAAAGAGCCGCCCGCGCGATCCGCGTTTCTTTTTCCCCGCTGCCATAGAGAACACGCCAGCCCGGCAGAGCCAACCAGGCATCATCGGGAATGGGATCGATTTTCTCAAAGCCACCGGGGATTCCGGCGAAGCGGACGAGATGGTCGGCGACCTGAACCGCAGCGGCGAAAAACGCGTGATTTGGCGCCGCCTCGGGATTATTGTGATAATAAACCGCGTCGGTGATTTCCGACGAGAGTTGATGGCGCTGAAGGTAGTAGCCGCCGATCCGAGCATGGTCCCAGCCGATCAGCTCGCGCTCGAGCGCACAGGCGTCCTCGGGCGCATGAAACGAGGTGTTGACCACTCGGGCGAACTCCTCGGGAAAGGCGGAGGCCATCACGACTTTGCCGACATTGTGGAGCAGGCCGATGATATAGTCGGTGTCGTCGTCGATCAAAAGGGTCGTGGTGGCGAGGATTTCGCGGGTCATGATCGCCGCGCCAATCGAATGCTTCCAAAGTTCTTTCCAGGGCAGGCGAACCGAAGCGCGGTTGATTTTTTCCAACTCCTCGATCACTGGCGTGGCCATCGAGAGTTCGCGAATCTGGCGTAGTCCTAAATAGAATACAGCCTCTTCGATATTGTTCACCTTGGCGGTCAGACCGAAATAAACCGAATTGACCATGCGCAAGAGACGCGCGGTGAGCGACGGATCGCGCCGGATGATTTCCGCGATCTGGGAGTTATAACTCTGCTCGGAGTTCACCAATCCCGCGAGGGCCCGATTGATGCTCTGAAGCGACGCGAGCTTGGGGCATGCGTCGATCCGCTGAGTGATCTCAGCATCCGAATATCGGCGAGACAGGGGGATGTGGCTGACAGTCTCCATTTAAAATTTTTAGGGCTCTAGGGGTTGCCCCGCACCGCGTCGGGAAACGACGCTTGAAACAGTTCAACGCTAGGCAGGTAAATCGGCTGGGATTGGCCGAAGTTTAGGGGCTTCCTGCGCAATTCACCTAGGGTCTAGCGCTTAAGTTCAGCGCTAATAGTCCGATGTGGGAAGCGACTGATTTTCCACCTTTCTCGCGCCTATCTTACAGTCGGCGCGCGAGCTCGTTTCTTCACGGAAATGAGAGTGTCGCCCGTTTTCGGCTTCTCGTGCTCTGGACTGAAATTCGCCACGCCCTCCGCATGCCGCTTGACCCCTCCCGCCGGTTTTTTCCTCGGCCCTGGGTGCTCGCCCCTCATGGCCGGCTGGTTAAATTCACTCGCCTGTTTCTGGGTTCAGAAAGCAACCGTTTGAATCGGGAGAGGAAAGAAGCAGTCGGTCAATTCGCCCGGGTTATTTTCCGCGGACTGAGCGGTAAAGGAGCACGCTCGCCCGTCGCTTTTGTATCCGGATCCTCCCGACGCGCATGAACCTCGCTCAACTCCAAAAGATTATGCAGACCGCCTTGGTGCACCACCAGGCGGGGAGACTCGGAGAGGCGGAAAAACTCTATCGCCAAGCCCGCTTGGCCGCTCCGGGGCAATTCGATCCCTTTCATCTCTCCGGGACGTTGGCTTACCAACAATCTCGTTTTCAGGATGCGGTCGAGCTGCTGACTCGGGCTTATCGGATGAACCCGAAAATGGCCGTCTGCGAGATGCGCCTCGGCCTCGCGCTGGCCGCGGTCGGCCGACACGTGGAAGCGGAAAAGCGTCTGCGTGGCGCGGTGGAAAAAGACCCGAAATCGGCCGAAGCCTGGAACAACCTCGCCTTCACGTTGCGCGTGATTGGCCGGGTCGCGGAGGCGAAAGACGCCTACGGTAAAGCGATCGAGGCCAAGCCCGATTTTTACGAAGCGATCGACCGTCTCGGTGCTTTGGTTGCGGATACACAGGGCCTTCCCGCGGGTATCCCCTACTTCCGCCGAGCAATCGAAGTGAAACCCAGCTACGCCCCGGCCTGGGCTAATCTCGGTCTAGCCCTCAATGCTGACCGCAAGCTGACCGAAGCCATCGCGGCCTTTGATCGCGCGCTCAAGCTCGACCCCAAACTCGTCCAAGCTCGTGTGGGACGGGCCCTGGCCTACCAACAGAGTTATCGCATCGAGGAAGCCGCCAAAGAGTTCGGCGCGGCCGCCGCCCAAGATCCCCTCAATCACGAAGCGAGGACCGGCCGCCTGCTGACGCTCAACTATTTGAATACGCTCAGCCGGGCGGAGCTTTTTGCCGAGCACCTGGCTTATGATCGCGGCTTGGATCAGGGGGGATTCAAAATCGACCCCGCGACGGTCAAGTTCGGCAACTCCCTAGAGCCAGACCGACGCCTGCGCGTCGCTTTTCTGTCGCCCGATCTGCGAACCCATTCCGTCGCCTTCTTCATCGAGCCGATCCTGCGCTACCTGGATCGCTCCCTTTTTCAGGTCTATCTCTACCACGACCATTTTCTGGTCGACGAGCTTTCCAAAAAACTCGGCGGCATGGCCGAGGTCTGGCGAAACTTCGTCGGGCAGATGCACGATGTCGTGGAAAAAACCATACGCGCGGACGCGCCCGATATCCTGGTCGATCTCGCCGGACACACCGGGCTGAGCCGCCTCCCCGTCTTCGCGCGGCGCGTCGCGCCGGTCCAGATTTCTTACCTCGGTTATCCCAATACCACGGGGCTGCGCACCATGGATTACCGTTTCGTGGACGCGATCACCGACCCTCCGGGGGAAGACGACGCGTTCCACACCGAAAAACTGGTGCGTTTTTCCCGATGCAATTGGACCTTTCAGCCGCCCGTCGATGCCCCGCTCCCCTCTCGCGTCACGGGAGACGCAAACGCAACCGAGGCACCCCCGATTGTTTTCGGCTCGTTCAACAATTTCGCCAAAGTATCCGACGAAACCCTACGCCTGTGGGCCCAGGTCTTGGCGGCTGTTCCCGGATCGCAGCTGCTGTTGAAAGGGCATGGCTTGCCCGACGCCGGAACGACCGAACGGGTTCAGCAACGCCTTGCTCTGCTCAACGTCGAGCCCTCGCGGATTCGGCTTCTGGGACGAACTCCGGGAATCGCCGACCACCTCACGCTGTATTCAGAAATCGATATCGCGTTGGACACCTTTCCTTATCACGGCACCACCACCACCTGTGAAGCGTTGTGGATGGGCGTGCCGGTTGTGACCTTGCAGGGAAACCGTCACGCCTCCCGCGTCTCCGCCAGTATTCTCACCGCCGTGGGTCATCCCGAGTGGATCGCGCATCAGTCCGAGCAGTACGTGGCCATCGCTCGCGAATTGGCCAACGATCCTAGTCAGCGGGCCCGGCTCCGTCATGCTCTGCGCGACGATCTCTGGAAAAGTCCGCTGCTCGATCACGCGGGCCAGTCGGCCCGCTTTGGTGAAGCGCTCCGCGCCTGCTGGCGCGAGAAAACCGCCCTGCTGGCAGGATCGCCCGCGAGTGCCACCTTGGCCACGGCTCGGCTTTAGTCGGGCAGGACTTTTTGCTTCGACCTCGGAAGCGGAATGCCCCCGCTACGTGCGTCACGGCTCTTTGTATCAGCGGGCGGACGACAGACTGCGAAGCGTCCGGGCAAAAGTTAAGGCGCCCACCCTACCCCAGCAGATTTTGCCGCTTTGACGGGCGTTTCACAAATTTCGGCAGCTAACGCAGGGGTGCGGGAATAAAGATGTGAAACATCCGGCCGATTAAGAGGAAGTTACGGACCACGCCTCACGCGAGGTCTGGATACTGCTAAACCGATATTTATGTCTCACGCCGCTGTTCCCGTTGTCTCGTCGCCTCCCGCGTCTTCGGCCGCTTCTGCTGGAAAACACCCTACCGCCGCCGAAGCCGACCAGGCCTTCGCCGCGGTACGCACTGCTCTCGCGACTTACCAAGCCAAGCCGGAATTGCCTGAGGCTCTGCTCGAGCTCCGCGCCGCGCTTCGAGCGGCGGCCGAACTTGTAGTGAGAATTCCACGACGCTCGCACGAGGATCCCATCGCGGTCAGCACCCGCGCGCTCATCACCGAAATTTCCGCGTCGGGGGCCCACGATCATCCGGCGCTGCCGACCGACCTCGTCCTCGCTCAACAGCTCGCCAATCAGGGCTGGCCAGGACTGCTGGCCGCAATGCTGCTCGTATCCGCTTGGCAATGGCCGGACGCCCCCGCTCTCGAAGTCGCGCCCGACTGGCTGTGGCATGATTACGCCGCCTGGCTTTTTGTTGCCCCGCAGGGTTTCTGCGCCGTGGGCCAGACCGACCTGTATGCCAAACACGCGCTGGCGCGACTCGAGGAACTGACTCGCTGGGTCGAGCGCAATCCCGGTTCCGCGGTGGTGCGTAGTGCGTTGAAGGCCTTCGTGCATTACGCGTCGGGCATCCCGCTTTATTTTTCCCATCAAAGCCTCAAGCGCCACGCCGAGTTGCGCGGCCGACTGCTGGCGCGCGCCTTCACCCTGCCGTCCGACGCTTTCGAAGTCCTTCCGGAGTCTCGCGCCAATCGCAAACTCCGCGTCGGCTTCGTCAATCGACACTTCGGCTCTCAAACCGAAACCTACACCACGATCCCGACCTTCGAGCAGTTGGATCCCAGCCGCTTCGAAGTTATCCTTTTTGCGCACAAAACCAGCTCCAGTCCGCTGGAGGAATATTGTCGGAGTCGGGCCAAAGAATTTTATGTCCTGCCGGGGAAGATCGCGGAACAGACCTCCATGCTTCGCGCCGCTTCGCTCGACGTGGTGGTGTTCGGGACCAACGTCACCGCGGTGGTCAACGACGTCACCCTCCTCGGGTTGCATCGGGTCGCTCCGCTGCAGGTCGTGAACAACTCGTCCTGTATCACCTCCGGCTTGCCCGAGATCGATCTCTACGTCTCGGGTGCGCTGACCGAGGCTCCGGCCGCGGAAACCCATTTCACCGAACGTCTCGGCCTCCTGCCCGGACCGGCGCACGCCTTCAATTACGAAGCCGACCGCCAGGATCCGACCACCGAGTGGGATCGTGCGTCGCTCGGTATCCCCGAACTCGCTACCGTGTTCGTGTCCGCGGCCAACTATTTTAAAATCATTCCGGAGATGCAGCACGCCTGGGCCAAGCTCCTCGCGGCGGTGCCGAATTCCTACCTGGTCGTTCACCCCTTCAATCCGAACTGGTCCTCTTCCTACCCGATTCAACGGTTTTGCGTGGAGTTCGACCGGGTCTTGAAATCATACGGTGTGGACGGAAGCCGCTTCGTCGTTTCAACCATGCGGTTTCCTTCCCGCAACGACGTCAAGGAGTTGCTGCGGGTGGGCGACGTCTACCTGGACACGTATCCATTCGGCGGAGTCAATTCCCTCATCGATCCCCTGGAACTCGGTTTGCCGGTCGTGGTTTGGGAGGGAGAGACCTTCCGCTCGCGGATGGGCGGCGCGTTGCTTCGCTCGCTCAAACTCGACGACTTCATTGCCACCAATGAAGAGGCCTACCTTTCGCTCTCGAAAAACTTCGCGGCCGATTCGGCCACGCGCGTGATGGTCAGCAATCGCATCTCCGCCCTGATGGAGCGTCAGCCAATCTTCCTCGATACCTTGGCCGCGAGCGACTCTTTCGGCGAGTTGCTCCTCTTGGCCTTTGACGAACTGACCACGGTGGGTCGGGAGGCTTTCCGCCGGGAAAGAAAACCGCTGCGCGCTGAACCGACCGCAGACCTCGGCTCCGTCATCGGCACCGCCACCTACCTCCTGGATCTCGGCATGACGGACGAAGCAGAGCGGCAGATTCTCCGCGTCCTCGCAGCCGACCCTGTATCCATCGAAGCACGTCACTTCATGGCGAAGATTCTTATGGCCAAGGGAAATTGGGAACGGGCCGGCGAATATCTCCTGGCCACGGTCCAATCCGACGGCGTTCCCGGCGCGGTTTGGCGGGACCTCGCCATCGTTTACCGTCACCAGTCGAAGTGGCAGGACGCCCTCGTGGCGATCGAAGCCGCGCTGCGCGCCGACAATTCCGATCTGGAATCCTGGTATCTCTTCGGCGAGGCGGCGTTCGAATGCAGCCACTTCGAGATCCTCCAAAGTATTGCCGAAGTGGTGACAAAGATCGCCCCAGACGACGCGCGCACCGCTCTCGTGGTTTCGCGAGTTTCACATCTCAAGCCTTCGGGCACGGTTTAACCCGCTCGTCGGAGCGTTTCTCGTCTCCTCCATTTTGCCTCATGAAAGTCGTCATTCTCTGCGGCGGAAAAGGCACCCGTCTTCGCGAAGAAACCGAGTATCGGCCGAAGCCCATGGTCCCCATCGGCTCCCGGCCGATTCTTTGGCACATCATGAAGACGTATGCGTCTTTTGGATTCAAGGAATTCGTCCTCTGCCTCGGGTACAAGGGGGACATGATCAAAGACTATTTCCGCAATTTTCTTTGGCATGTTTGCGACACCACGCTGACCCTGGGTCACTCGCCACAGCTGCAATTTCATACCACCCACCAAGAGGAAGATTGGAAAGTGACCCTGGCGGACACAGGCGAAAATTCCATGACCGCCTACCGCATTCGTCTGATCAAAAAATATATCGGCGACGACGAGGAGTTTCTCCTCACGTACGGTGACGGAGTCGGAAATATCAATATTCCCGCGGTTATCCAGCAGCACCGAACCAGCGGCAAAATCTGCACCTTGACCGCGGTCCATCCTCCCGGTCGCTTTGGCGAATTGAGCGCCAACGGCGGCACCGTCTATGGCTTCAACGAAAAGCCCCAGGCGGAAGGCGGATTGATCAACGGCGGCTACATGGTCTGCAGTCGCCGGATCTTCGATTATTTGCCGGACGATCCGTCGATCATGCTGGAACAAACGCCGATGCAGCGGCTGGCGGCGGACGGCGCGCTCGGGGCCTACACCCACACCGATTTTTGGCAGCCGATGGATACGTACCAGGAATTTGTTCTCCTCAACCGCCTCTGGGAGTCGGGCCAGGCTCCCTGGAAAACCAATTGAAGAGGCATGGCCTTCCGCAATCACTACTCGGGACGACGCGTGCTGGTCACAGGCCACACCGGGTTCAAGGGCGCGTGGCTGTGTGAATGGTTGCTCGCTCTAGGAGCTGACGTCTCCGGTTTTTCACTACCGGCTGAACCCAACTCGCTTTTCCAGCAGCTGGGCCTGGCTCAGCGCATGCGGCATATCGAGGGCGACATCCGCTCCGCTCAAGCAGTCCAGCGCGCCATCTCGGAGGTTCAGCCCCAGGTGATCTTCCATCTCGCCGCTCAAGCGCTGGTCCGAGCCTCGTATCAACAACCGGTCGAGACCTATGCCACCAATGTGATGGGGACAGTTCATCTCCTCGACGCGCTTCGCTCCTCGGAGCGTCCCTGTGCCGTGGTGGTGGTGACCTCGGACAAATGCTACGAAAATCGCGAGTGGGTTCACAGCTACCGCGAGGGCGATCCCCTCGGCGGACACGACCCTTACAGCTCGTCCAAAGCCGCCGCCGAGCTCGTGGTCGCCTCGTACCGAAATTCTTTTTTTCCGCCGGACCACCCGGTCAAAGTCGCATCCGCCCGGGCCGGGAACGTGATCGGCGGCGGAGATTGGGCCAAGGATCGGATCGTGCCCGACTGTATCCGTTATCTCATGACGGACCGACCGATTCCGGTGCGGTGCCCCAGTGCGACCCGGCCCTGGCAACACGTGCTCGAGCCGCTCAGTGGTTACCTCTGGCTTGGAGCCTCGCTCTCGCCGGCCAAAAGCTCCGCGTCGCCCCATCTTTTCGCCTCTGCCTTCAATTTCGGTCCACCGACGGAAGCAAATCTTCCGGTGCGCGAACTGGTCGCGGAAATTCTCAAACACTGGCCGGGCGCGTGGGAGGACGGCTCCCAGGGCAACGCTCCACACGAGGCCGCGTTGCTCAATCTCAGCGCGGACAAAGCCTTTCACCTGCTGCACTGGCGCGCCGCTTGGAACTTTCCCGACACGGTCGCGCGAACGGTCAACTGGTACCGCGCGTCGGCCAAGGACAGCCGCGTGGCGCCAGAACAGACGCGCCAGCAAATCGCGGATTACACCTCGCACGCCGCGGGATCAGGCAACGTATGGGCCCAATGAATACCGAGACCTCCGCCCTCAAAGCCGACATCCTCCGGCTCACCCGCGAGTATGCGCGACGGGTTCACGCCGGCCTGCGCCCGGGCGACGACCCGGCTCGTCCCGCCTTCCGACCCGAGCAGGACGGAGTTCCCTACGCCGGCCGCGTTTTCAATGAAGACGAGGTCGAGGCTGCGGTTGGATCCACCTTGGATTTCTGGCTCACCTTGGGCAGTGAAGGCGCCGCCTTCGAAGCCGAACTCGCCACCCTACTCGGCGTGCGTTCCAGCCTCTTGGTCAACTCCGGTTCGTCGGCCAATCTGATCGCGCTGACGGCGCTCACCACTCACAAGCTGCCGTCGCACAAACGGCTTTTGCCCGGCGACGAGGTGATCACGGTCGCGGCCGGATTTCCCACCACGGTCACGCCGATTGTCCAGTGCGGTGCGATTCCGGTTTTCATCGACAACGATCCGACCACCGGGAACGTGCGCGTCGACCAGCTCGAAGCCGCCTTCGCTCCCAGTCGGACCAAGGCCGTGATGCTGGCCCACACCCTCGGAAATCCTTTCGACCTCGGCGCCGTCCTGGCTTTTTGTCGCCAGCACGATCTCTGGTTGATCGAGGACAACTGCGACGCACTCGGGTCAACCTACGAGATGCCGAGGGAGCGCGCGGAGGCACTGGGCCTGACTCATCTTTTAAAACGCGCCGACGCGGCCGCGGTTTCGCCCGGACTCGGAGCGATGGTCGAAGACGGCCGTCTTCGGGCCGCGACAGGCACCTGGGGCGATCTTTCCACCCAATCGTTTTATCCTCCACACCACCTGACCCTCGGTGAAGGCGGGGCGGTCAACATCGTCGCTCGCGCCTCGCTCCGCACCTACGCCGAAAGTTTTCGCGACTGGGGCCGCGATTGTTGGTGCGCGAGCGGAAAAGATAACACCTGCGAACGTCGCTTTGGCTGGCAGCTCGGCGAGCTGCCCGAGGGGTACGATCACAAGTACATCTATTCCCACTTGGGTTACAATTTGAAGCCGCTCGATCCCCAGGCGGCGATCGGGCGCCAACAGCTGAAAAAGCTCCCGAGCTTCATCGAGGCGAGAAAACGCAATTGGGCCTACCTCCGGCAAGGCCTGTCGGATCTCAGTGAATACTTCGAATTTTCTCTCCCAACGCATGCCACGAGTTGGACTCCACAGGGCTTCACCTGGGACACGTCGGGCTGCCGTTCGACGCCGTCCTGGTTTGGCTTCATGCTGCGACTGCGTCCCGACGCCCCTTTCACCAACCGCGATCTGGCCCGTCACCTCGACCAGCACAAGATCGGCAATCGGATGCTTTTTGGCGGCAACCTGGTTCGCCAGCCGGCCTTCATCCAATTGCGCCGCGATCGCCCCGAGGCGTTTCGCGTGGTGGGAGATCTTTCCGGAGCGGACGCCTTGATGCGTCAGGCTCTTTTCCTCGGCACGTATCCGGGGCTTAACGACGCCATGCTGAACCATGAACTCGATGTCCTCCACACTTTCGTCCACCAGCATGTCGGTTGATTTCGCCCTCGCGCCGCCCCGCTGCCTGCAACCTGCGATCCACCGCGATTCGCGCGGGCAATTCGTCAAGACCTGGCACCCGGACTTGCTTCGCGCCCAGGGCATCACGATGGAGATGGCGGAGGAATTTTATTCCAGCTCGAAAGCGGGCGTGATTCGAGGGATGCATTTTCAAGAGCCGCCCGAGGCGGTGGAGAAACTGGTTTACTGCGTGGCGGGTGAAGTGCTGGACGTGGTCCTGGACCTCCGGCGCGCCTCGCCCGACTTCGGCAAAGTCTTCACCTGGCATTTGTCTCCAGCCAATGGTTACATCCTCCACCTTCCCGCCGGCTGCGCTCACGGTTTTCTCGGGCTCAAGGAGGACAACGTGATGGTTTACAAGATGTCGGGCCTGTATTCGCCCCAGCACGACAAGGGACTGCGTTGGGACTCTTTCGATTTTGCCTGGCCGACAGTCAACCCGATCCTCTCCGAGCGCGACCGCTTGTTGCCGCGCTGGAGCGACTTCACTTCACCGTTCTGATTGAAGCCGATGAAAATTCTCTTCACCGGAGCGAGTTCTTTCACCGGCTACTGGATGGCCCGGGAGCTGGCGGAGGCAGGACACGAGGTGGTCGCCACCTTTACGCACCCAAAGGCCGAAAGCTATGAAGGGCTGCGCGGACAACGCGTGCAAAGGGTCCTTCCGTGGGTCCGCCCGATCTTCGCCGTCTCCACCGGGAGTCCGAGTTTTCTCGACCTGCTTCGCTCCGAGGATTGGGACCTCTGGGCCCAGCATGGCGCGGAAGCGAAGGACTACAAATCGCTGGAGTTCGATTGGCGAAGCGCCGTCATTGAAAACGCACTACAGCTCGAGCAGAATCTCACTGCCTTTGCGAAAGCCAGAGGACGCGCCGTCGTACTCACCGGCACTTATTTTGAGGCCGAGGAAGGCGCGGGCACGGAACCGCGAATGGCGTTTTCTCCTTACGGCCTTTCCAAGACGCTCACCTCCCAGGCCTATCGTTTTGCCGCACAGGCTGCGGGACTGACCCTGGCCAAATATGTTTTTCCCAATCCGGTGGGCCCCTTCGAAGAACCGAGGCTCGCCGCCTCGCTTGTGGCGGCCTGGAAAAAAGACGAAGTGGCCCAGCTCCATACTCCCGGATACATCCGCGACAACCTTCCCGCTCCCCTGCTCGCGCGCGACTACGTTGCCTTCGCCGAGCAAGCGTCGCGTTTGTCGCCCGGCACGTGGACCCGTCGAAATCCGAGTGGTTGGGTCGAGAGTGTGGGCGTTTTCGCGCAACGCATCGCGGACGAATTTGGTCGCCGATCGGGGAAGACTTTTGCGGTTCGGGGAGACGCCCAGACGATCTGGCGGGAGCCAAAGGACCGCCACAATCTTCATCCCTGTCTGGCGCTCTTTTCTGCCGAGGAGCAGCGGGCCTTTTGGGATGCGTGGCATGCCTATTATTTTGAGTCCGCAATCCACAGCGCGGATACACCTCAAAAAATCCTTCCGGCCATTCCGGATTATTTTCGATGAAGCTGACGATCGACGGAGCAAAATTTTTTCAACTCGTCCTCTCGCTCGAGGCGGAACGCGCACTGAGGGAAAGCGACGAAGCCGCGGCGGCGGGCCTTTGCCAGGTGCCTCCCATCGTTTTTCACCAGCCACCCAACCCAGAGATTGAGCTCTCAATTTTATTGCCGGTCTGGAATCCCGATCGGGGCCAGTTTCTCCGTTGCTTGCGCAGCCTGAAAGGCGCGGAGCTCGCCGGGATTTCTTTTGAGGTGGTGGTCAGCGACAACGCGTCGAGCACTCCGGTGGTAAAGGAGTGTTTGGCCGAAGTCGGCTTGGACCACGTTCGTTACCATTGCCAGCCATCGAACATCGGAGGGTTCCCCAACTTCAACTGGTGTCTCGCCGCCGCGCGAGGCCAGTGGCTCCACCTGCTGAGTCACGACGACTGGATCGCGCCCAAATTCTACTCCTCGCTTCTCCGGGGACCGGCCCAGAATTCCGGGACCGACCTACGTTTCTGTCGCTCCGTGATTTTCGACGAAACCTCTGGCACTCGGCGCCTGATGTTCGACGAAGCGCCGACCGAGGGCGTACTGCCCGATTTCGTTCACCGCCAAGCCATCTCCCAACGTATTCAAATTGTGGGTGCACTGTTTTCTCGCCGCACGGTCGAGACCTTGGGCGGCTTCGACCCCGCGATCGGCGCCAGCGCGGACTGGGAGCTTTGGACCCGAATCGCCAGTCGTTTTTCCACTTACTATCATCCGGGTCAGCTGGCGACGTACGTCCTCCACTCCGCTTCCTGGAGCCACCGCGAAGGCAACTTCGAGGATGCCGACTCCTTCCGCAAATTCCGGGGGCTTCTGATCCGGATCTTGCGCCACGTGCCGGTAGAAAAACGCCGCGCTGCCGCCTATGGTTTCATGACCAACATGTGCCAGCGTTTGCTCAACGTCGCGGTGCGAAACAAGCGGGCCGCTCAGTTGCCAAACAACCATTTTGTCGCCGAAGCGTTGATGGTCGGCTGCAAGGACGCGGGGCTTTTGCCGGACGTGGAATCGGTCCTCGCGAGCTACAATTAACCCCATGCGATCCTCTTCCGCTCCATCCCCGCGGTCTGCCCCGAGCGCGCCTCCCGCAGCGGCGATCAGCATCGCCATGCCAGTCGCCTATGACTACCGCTACTTTTTCAAAGGGCTGGCCAGCGTCTACGACATCGCGGACGAGGTGATCGTCGGGATCGACAAGGACCGGCTGAGTTGGTCGGCCAAGCCGTACCAGATGGATTTCGCCGAACTTCGCGCGGGTATCGACCGGATCGATACGAGGAAGATCGTGCGGATTGTCCAAGACGATTTCCACTCCAAGGCGACGCCAATGGAGAACGACAATCACGAACGCTCGGTGCTCTCGCTCGCCTGCAAAAAAGGCAATTGGATCGTGCAGATCGACTCGGACGAGCAGGCGCTCAATGCCCGCGACTTTCGCGCCTGGCTCGCAACGGCAGATCGTCAATGCGACGTGCAAGCGAAGTGGATCACGGTCTTTAAAACCTTCGGCGACCAGTGCCTGGTGGCCAACGAGCCCGATGCCCGCGTGAGTGTCGCCACCACCTGCCCCGGAATTTATTGTTATGCGCGAGAGACCGGCCGGCCCAAAGTCACGTCCAACCTCCTCCTGCTCCATTTTTCCTGGGGCCGCACGCGCGACGAATTGGAGCAGAAGCTGACCAACTGGGGCCATTCCCAAGATTTCGACGTGCCCAAGCTGTTGGAGCTTTGGGACTCAGTCAATCTGACCAACTTCAAACAATTCCGCAATTTCCACCCCCTGTATCCAGAACTTTGGCACAGCTTATCGCTGGTCAAGATCCCGCAGCCCAGCCGGCCGACGGTCATGGTTTAACACCAATTATTCCATCCGTGCGGTGACGCTCTGATTCTTGATCCTCGTCACCCCCGGCTGCTTCGAGCCCCGAGTGCTGGGTGGGATCTCTCGATTGGTAAATTCAATTCGGCGCCGGCTTGATACTGGCGAAGAGCTTATCCCAAAGTGCCTGGGCGCAGTTCGCCCGACGAAACCGTGCCGCGTTCGCCTCTGACCGTTTTTGCAGAACGGACAAATCGCGCACTGCCGAGGTGACGGCGTGGGCCATCGCACCCGAGGTCCACTCCGGAGCGATCACTCCGCCCAAGTTGTATTCACGAATCTGACGCGCTGGCACCGTGCCGTCCGAGACCACCACCACCTTGCCGGCCGAGGCGGATTCGGTGAACACGCCGGACGATCCATAACGATAAAAGAGCGGCGAATACGGCAGGAGCACGATGTCGGATTTGACGAACATCTTGAAATATTCGTCGGCGGAGAGAAATCCATTGATAATCTCGACATCGTCCGGTCCATATCGATCGAGACGTTCCAACGCGGGCCCCATTCCCTCCGCTTTCCGATTTTGCACCTGAACCAGAAAGCGCGGCCGGGGATTCAGCCCGCTGCAGGCATCAATAATATCCGGTAACAAATGAAAGCCTTTATTGTGGTGAGTATAACCTTGGTAAATCACCACCGGCCGGGGCGACGGCGGACGTGCGGTCAAACCGGCCAGAAGGGCGGAGACATCCATCGGATCGGGCAATAACAAGACCGGCAACTCGATCGTTTTCTGGTAAGCGACCGCGAGTTCACGCGTATCGGCGCAGAGCCAGGAGCGCGGTTGAACCGAAAGGAGGGCCCGACCGGCGTAGCGATAGAATGCACCGATCAACTCCTTGTTTGCGCGGGACTGTATATAGTCCATCCCTTGGTTGAAAAACCGCAGCATCACCGCTGCGACCGGCCGCTTTTCCACGGGGAAACTAGCGAGCCAAAGCGCGACGGCGTAGAGTTGGTTTTGCAGCAGATTGGGAAAATAAACCAGGTCGTTGGCGGTGAAGCGATCGGCTGGAATTCGAGAGAGGTCGGCGAGAAAAAGCTGGTTCAACGCATTGAAATTCTCGATCGGCCAGACCAAGGGATCGGTCGCCGCCTCGGAAAACATATCGTGAGAGAAAATCGGTTCGGGCGTCAGACCCTCACAAACCTGCTGACACCCCTTTCGCGCATAGAGCGACACCGGTATATTTCGCCGCCGCAAGTCCCGGATGAGCTGGGCGTCATGATTCAAACAATGACCGCCCGCAGCGAAAAGCTGGGGATCACAGATGTGGACATGGCGCATTTCCGTTCGAATCGGCACAACCCATCTAGGGTTTAGCGCTCATTTTAGCCCGCAGCCGATTCAACTAGTTAAGCGCCATAAGCTGCTGAATGAAATTTTGCGGGTTATGGTATTCGCGAAAACGTTTTCCCAGGGCTTCGGCCGCTTTGCTATACTTTGATATATTCGCCACTACCAGTCGAACTGCTCGGGCGAGATCCACGCCGTCGCCCGACTCGAATGTTTCGCCTGCCAAAGAATTCCCCAACTGGATTGCCATCCACGATTGTTTAGGCACCACCACGGGCTTGCCCGCACAGATCGCTTCAACGAAAGGCCCGGAAGTCCGCGCGCGATACGTTGCCGCGTCATAAGGAACGAGGACCAAATCAGCGCTCACGAGCAGACTTTGATAAGCCTCGGAGGAAAGCGTAGTCGCAATCAAGCTTACATTGGGCAGCTTGAGGCGAATGAGCTCTTCGATAACCGGTGCCATCGCTCGGTGATAGGGGCTGCTGATGAAGGTTTGAAAAACGAATTCCAGCCCGGCCCCGTGATCACTTTGAGCACAGGCGCGAACCACCGCGGGAAGGAGTTCAAAGCCCTTTTCTTGCCGTGCGTCTCCGAGGAAGATGATTCGCAATTTGCCGGTCGCCTTGAGGGGGATATTTTTTGGCGGATTCGGCGAAAGCTCACCACTGGTATGCGGGATGGGCAAAACCTCGATGACTCGCTTTGTATAGGGTGCATATTCCCTCGCCAACTCGGCGCTGTCGGTCGCAATCCGGACGCAGCCCGTTTGGTCCGCCAATTCCAGTCTTTCCAAACAAATGGCATAACGCTCCGCCTCTTCCTTGTTCAATTCTCTCGTGCGGTTCGAAAGTGGCCCCGAAATATTGAATACAGAATATCTCAAGACCAAAACGAAGCGGAGCGTTCTATAAATGGGATTCTTATGGAGCAAAAGAGCTACCCCGAGAATTTGCTTTGGCGTGGCATTCGGTAAAAACACTAAGTCCCCAGACGCGGCCCTTTCTTTTAATCCGTCCTCCAACTCCTTCGCGAATTGGTCGTTCGAGAGTAAGAAGTCGTAGGTCGCTTGCAGGCCACCCCATTCCGGCGGGTAGGGATTTAGCGACGTTGATTCGTGGATACCGAAAGCAAATGTCTCGTGTGCGGTGAGGGCGGAAACCACGTCCGCGGCGGACCCCTTCTTGATCAAAGCGGCAAAGGGAAAACCAGCGGTGGAACACTGTTCCTTGAGCGAAAGCGCGTAATTGAAGTGATGACCGACTCGATCGGTTAAATTGTTATCTACTAATACGAGAGCCGAAGGACGCACCGGGTCGATGGAACCCGCTTTCCCCGTCAATTTACCGATAATATCGGCGTAGGGTTTAAAGTGCGTCCGGTAATCGAGACTCACGGCGTATTGCCGCGCCTTGCTCCCCATTTTGCGCCTCAAGTCTACGTCTTCCAGCAGGCGCCGGATCGCCGAGGGAAATTCGAGCGGGGAATCGGTGATGGCAACTTCTTCTCCATCGGTGACAGTATAACCTCGAACGCCAACGACAGTGGAAAGGATAGGTTTCCCGTAGGCCATGGCTTGAAAAACCTTCACGGACATTCCTGTCCCGTGCAGCAACGGGACAAGGATCAATGAAGCCGCGCGATACAAGGTGTCGAGAACCACGCCTGAAACCGGTCCCGCCGCGATAAAATTTCCTTCAGTCGATTTGGGACAGCAGCTACCCGCGACAATAAATGTCACCTCAGGCACGCTTTTCGCGATTCGCCGCAGCTCCGCGACCGCTTCGAAATTGGGCACATGGGCACTTCCGACAAAAAGCGCGAAATGCGCGGATTTCGTTTTCAGCGCGTCGCGGAGTTCGTTCCCCGCCTTCTCTTCATTGCCCGGTGTTATGCCCAACGCGTCTCCGGTGTTCAATACCGTCGTACCCTGCACCCCGTGGGATTCAAAAAACTTTCGTTCGGCTTCATTACAAAAAACCCGCGCATCGGCCAGCTTGAGCGCCTGGAGCTCTTTTTGTTTCAGACGCTCCTTTGCTCCGGGGTGGACTCCGTGGAGTTCAAAAAGCATATCATGACTCGTAACGACCAGCGGTTTTTTCCACTTCTTGCCGTAGTCAAAAAGCAAAGGAACAAAGATGGGGTACTCGCAGGTAATGACATCCTGATCCTTTATAATCTCATCCAGCCAGGGACCGGCGGCGGCATTATTTAGATAAACGCTCTTCTCATACATCAGGAGAAAACTCAGCTCGTTTGAAGAGTATTCCTTCAACTCGGATTTTCCCTCCGCGGTGGAAATTTTCTGGGTGAACGTCCAGATTTTACTCACCAAATTCGCGTCGCCGAGATAACGCGCGCGGATATTTTTAAGTTGGGCGTCTCTTCCTTGATCAAGGAAAGCCAAGGTTACCTCCGCCCCCTGCTCGAGAAGAAACCTCCAGAGAGACGAAAACCGGCTCCAGGCACCGGTCTGCTCAAAAGGCGTCCAAGGATAGAAACAGGCTATTTTAACACCGGGTAAACTCGCCGTCATAAGGAGACTAGTGGGGCTGGGAAGGCCGCTCTTCCCCCGTCGGATATGTTCTGGCTACGGTAGCGGCCGTAATCATTTTACCGAGATCGGGCGGCGGTAATATATCTTGGCTCTTTGTAATATTTAATGAATACGAGCGATGCTCAATGATACAAGCCAAGCTGGCGCGCTCTTTGATAAAATCCACGAAAAACTCGACTTATATGTGGACGCCACTTTTGAGAATGGCATCCCGCATCCATTCGGCCCGCCAACGCCTCCAATCGTCTTCCATCCCTGGATACGGTGGGGCCACTTTGCGTAACGCCTGTTCAACTCGCTCGAGCCGGTGGGCCGCCTCCCAGATCGTTCCTTTCGAACCAAAGTTTTGAGCATCTTCGTACACTCGTTGGCAAGCGACCGGAACATTGGCGAATACGATGCCGTCTTTAGAGGGCAACGCATGGTTGAGAAGAAAATCGATTTGTGGGCCTAAAGAAAAATCAAATCCACCGAAGGCCTTCATGCTCTCGTACCTCCAAATACTACTGCTTCCCGGAACAAAGATCTTTCCCGTCAAAAAGCCGCGGTAAAAATCCACCGGCTCTATATAGCCTGGTGCGGGCGCGGAGCCCATGGCGCGAAGGGCGATTTGCCGTTCTGCCGAATATATTCCAGCGATGCCGAAAAATCCGGCCGCCCGGGGATGGGCCGTGAAAGCACCCACCGCACGCGCAAAGAAATCGGCATCGATAATAAAATCGTCAGCCCCTTGTCCGAAAACAAACGTCCCCTGGATACGCTCCCAGGCGTTTTTAGTTGCGGCCATCAGTCCCTGGTTTTTCGGGAACAACACCGGTTTAATTCGGCTGTCTGCGGCGGCGAATTCGTTGATGATGGCTTGACTCTCATCCGTTGAACCATCGTCGGTCAGAACAATTTCAAAATCCTTGAAGCTCTGGCGCAGTATTCCACTGATACACTGCCGGAGATACTTTCCGTGATTATAATTGCAGAGATAGACCGAAAGGACGGGAGAAGCCATAAAATTACCCAGGGCGCCGAGGAGAAATCAAACCACCCGCAAACCCGGCAAGGGAATGATAAATCGACCGCCCGCTTCGGTGAATTTTTTGTTTTTCTGGATGATCATGTCGGCGAACCGCCAGGCCAAAATCAATACATAGTCAGGCTTGTGCGATTCCAAGGCAGCGGAAGACAGCACGGGAATATGATGGCCCGGAGAGTACCGGTCCTGTCGCACTGGATTATCATCGACAATAAATTCCAACGACTCCCCTAAATCAAAGTGGTAGGTCAGGACCGTTCCCGTCGCGGATGCCCCATAGCCGGCGATCGATTTACCCTCCGCGCGTGCCTGCCTGATTATTTTTTGTAAGGCTTCTTTCGCCCGATCGATTTTCGCCGCATAGGCATCGTAGGTCGCTTTACGATAAAGGCCGTAGCTTTCCTCGGCTTGGATCATTTTGTCCACTGAGGCGGCCTGCGGCCGGGGTCCACCCTCAAGCTGTGCATAACAGCGAAGCGTACCCCCTTTGCTCGGAGTGCGGTCCACATCAAAGAGGTGAAGCCCATGTTTTTTCAGGAAACTCCGCAGCGGCTTGACAGAATGATGGCTCAGGTGCTCGTGGTAGATAAAATCGAAAACCATATTCTCGATCATATCCAAAAGATACGACACCTCGAAAACGAAGACGCCCTCTGGAGCCAACAAAGACCTTATTCCGTCGGCCATATCGCCCAGCGCATCCGAGTGCGCAAAGACATTATTCGCCGTGATCAGAGCGAAGTCGCCTTTCTCTTCGCGAATTCTCTTGGCCACCTCACGATTAAAAAACTCGGGGATAGTTTCGATGCCGCGGCTTGTCGCGGCCTGCGCGACTTCCCGGGCCGGATCGACCCCAAGAACCTGAAAGCCACGTTGCTTGAGAAAGGATAAAAGCGTGCCGTCGTTGCTCCCAATATCCAGGACCCGCGCGCCCGGGGTCGGTTTGACTTTCTGGCATACCTCCTCGGCGTAGTTGCGAAAATACTCGACCAAACCTGGCGAGCTGGCCGTGGTATAAATATAGTCTCCAAAGAGAAGCTTGGGCGAGACCACATCGAGCAATTGGGCGTGTCCACAGTCCTCGCAAAGATAGAGGTCGATGGGGAAAACCGGTTGTATTTCCTTGAGGCGGGAAGCCGTGACAAACGCGTCCACCGGGGCACAAGGCGTCAATTTCAAGACAAGGGGCACCCGATGGCTTTCGCAAAGGCGGCAGGTGGTACGATGGGATACGAGCGAGTCCATGTTAAAATTAAAAGTCGCGATGGCTAGGGCAGCGGTACGAGCTGCCTTGCAAGCGATTCCTGATAAACCAACGAAGCGCCGCCGTCGACGATGATATCTTGGCCGGTGATAAAAGAAGCTTCCGCCCCGCTCAGAAACGAAATGGTTTTCGCCACTTCTCCGGCGGTGCCCAGCCGGCCGAGGGGAACAATCTGACGATATAGATTGAGCAATGCAGGGTTACCCGTGAGGGCTTCGCGGTTCTCTGCTTTAATAAAGGTCCCAGGAGAAACGCTATTCACCCGAATACCAAGGGGCCCGAGATGAACAGCGTAATAACGAGTCATTTGGTTGAGGCTGGCCTTGGCAATATGATAACCTAAAGACACATTTCTTGATATAAGGCCGGCGTTGACCGAACTCACGATCACGATCGAGCCCCGCTGAAACTGGAATTCAGAGGTCAACAACTCTATCGTCTGTTTGGTCGCGGTGAGACTCGTCTGGAGCTCTCCCCGCCAGGTATCTCCGTTGCCCCGGTATCGCTGGAAGAATACAATTGCATCGAAGGCGCCATGGACCCGGCAAAACTTGCGGAGCGCGTGACGCACCGCACTCGGCTTACAGAGATCGGCCTCGCCATAACAAACGCGCTGGACCGGATGCGTCGGAGCAGTGCGAGCCAGGACCGATACTCGATCGCGCCTTTCGCTAAAGAGGCGAACGGCTTCAGCTCCGGCGCCCCGGCTGCCGCCGATCACCAGAATATGTCGGCCCGCGCGGGTCGAACGCTTGGTCCCAACAGCCTGGCTCCTAGACGGGCTGCGCGGCGGCATTTCTGAGGTGATCCATGAAGTTGGCGACGGCCGGCAAGTTGGTTTCTTCCGGAGCCCAGGGAGCCCAAACAGTGTCCTCACGACGAAAGGGCCCAGGAGTGGCTTCATGAATCACCAGCCGTTCCGAACGCATAATAATGGTGTGATAAACGGAAGCCGGCACCCGGATGTAAAACTGGCGACCCGTCCCGGCGGCGCCCAATGGTACAATTTCTATAATTTTTCCCTTTTCGTCGAAGAAAATAAAATCGGCTTCACCTTCCAATATGTGCAGCGACTCATCTTTTCCGAGATGCTTGTTCGGCTTCACATAAGTCATATCCATATAAACGACAAACATCTCGTGAAGCGTATTTTCAAGTTCCCGATGCGCACAAAGTCGCACGCGTTTGCGCGCGGTGGTGTGGACGGTCTGCTTTAGGAATTCGATTTCTTTACTCCCGATGCTAACCACAGGTTGATCGGCGACAAAAACCTCTTCACCCGTACGTTTCATTTTTAGGATCGGGCGCTCCACCTGGGGAGTCTGCCGCAACCGGCCGAGAAAGCGGCTGACCGCTGCCTGGTCGGAGTCTTCCGGAGACCAGGCGGAAAAGACCGTATCCGAGCGCTTGAATGGCCCAGGAGTCGTTTCATGAATGGCAATATCATCCGAACGGATCAATAAGGCGTGTTCGGTCGAAGCAGGGATTCGGCAATAAAATTGATAAGGGGTTCCGTAGGCGCCTAATGATACAACTTCTTTAATCCCGCCGTCCGGGGCAAAAAAGAAATAATCCGCCTCCCCCTCCAAGACGTGAAGCGACTCGTCTTTTCCTAAATGAAGGCTGGGCCTTATATAATTGGAGCCGGTAAAAACGATGAACATTTCATGCATCCGGTCCTCGTTCGCTTTGTGCATGCAGGAGCGAACCCGCCCCGTCGCCGAACGGTTCAAGTGTTGGCGGAGAAAACCCGAATGATCCTGACCCACACTGGGGAAAGCCTCCTCGGTGATAAAAACCTCAGGGTTAAAGGAACGTAGTTTGTGCATGATGAAAGGAATGATCGGAATTAAGGAATGAACGACCTCAGGTGAAGTTAACTATAGGGCGGCCCGAGAGCTTGAACTTTATGGTTTGCTGGAGATGCCACTGGCGTTCCTCCGGCGAGCGATATTGAAATTGGTTAGGGATTTTGTGACAGGTCGAATCCGGCCCTTTTTCAGCAATACATACCGTGAAATATTCAGAATTAGGACTGTTGAACATACCGGCAGCCTCCACCCGATCTCCCGAGATCAGAACAGGAGCCCAATTCGTCCAGGTCAGTCGGGCGTTCCACCGGTCTGGAGTAGGAAACGTGGCGAGATAGGTTTTGCAGTCGGCAAAGTTATTCGCCGCATAATAATCGTGAAACCAATCTGGCGGAAAGGTGAGGTAAGGGCCATTGACCCGCGTACGGTGTTCAAGGTGAACAATTCGGCCGCCGGGCTTAAGCATTCGACTCATATTCCGTAAGCTCGTCGCCGGGTCCCATACATTGTCCAGCACGCTTCCATTGTAGATAAAGTCGAATCGATTTTCCATCTCCACCGGAGCCGGCTGGTTCAAATCCCAGACAATATCCGCCCCTTCGAAATTGCTGTGGTCGAGGGACCAGAGCTTGGCGGAGCTGAACGAACCGAAGAAAGTATAGTCATTGATGAAAGCTCCCATAGTCGCGTTGGTGGTCGCGGTATCGAGTTGGATTTTGTCGTTCGGCGGCATTGGCAGGCCCTGCTGCTCTAGATATATCTTCAAGAGCTCGGGCGTGATATGGATTGTCTGTCGCCTATCGTGAGAATTTCACCCGTAATATTTTTATAGACATGCTCACGAATGATAAACTGACCGAGCTGTGGAAGTAAGCCCATGGTTTTTAGGATTAAGGTAAAATAGGGTTCGTCAGGAGTCTTAGGCTCGTCGGTCCGAACCTATCGCGAATAAATAATGAGCCATCTTGTGATAGCCGGTGTGAACCACTTCGTCGTTCATCGAAAAGATGAATACGTTGTGAAAAAACTGCTGCATGAGGGCTTTCAATCCATCGGCCGACTTGCAGTTAACGTGCCCCGCCTTGCTCCCGGGCGAGGCGTAAAGTTGGGATTCCAGCGAGGGGCTTCCCAAGATGCACACGCCGTGCGGGCCAAGCGACGCAACCATGTTTCCGACAAACCGTTTTTCCTGCGCCTCCGGAATATGCTCGATCACGTCGACCGCATAGACTCCGTCAAATCCACGATCGATCGGCCCCGCCAGCATGTCATGGGTCAAGCACTCGAAGGGCCACTCCGGGTCCATTCGACGATTCACGTCCTCGACAAAAAGAGGATCGAAATCCGTGGCGGTCAACGACTCGACTTCCTGCAGCACGACACGACTGCCAAACGCGTCCGCGCATCCCACCTCCAACACGCGACCCATTCCACTGAACATTTTGGACACGAATTTATACCGAGCTAAAACAAAACCTAAGCGGCGAGGGTCGTCGTGCCAGACCTGATTGCTCATCAGCCCGAAGGTGCTGAGTCGCTGCTCCGCGATCTCGAGACAACGATCATATTGCGGCTCTTTGGTGTGCTTTTCGGTCATAAGGGGAGAGCTCATTCGAAATAGATAAAGCTATGGTCGCCGGTATACCCCGTGTGCTTAAACCACCATTGCCACTCGTCCGGGGTGCAAAACATCTCACAGGTCAACTGCCAGTAAAGAAGGTTCACCTTTTCCTCTTCGTTACGATACGACTCGACGCAGATATATTTATTCGCTCGCCCCACCCGCTCCAGCTCGCGCAACGCCGCGTCCAGCTCGTAACAATAGAGGTTGTGCAACGTATTGAGGGTGACCACGAGATCGAACGACCGGGCCGGGAAAGGCAGTGCGCGTGCGTGGCCGCGATGAAGAAACGGACGCACCTCTTCTTTCGCATGCTCGAGCGCGTAGTCCGATATATCCAGCCCACACACTTCGACGCCTGGAACGACCTGGGTAAACTCGTAGAGAAGAAATCCTTTGCCGCAGCCCACATCGAGGATCCGATCGCCCGCCTTTAAACCATAATGGCGAGCCATGGCTTCGGCGACCACGCGCCAGCGCCCATCGTAACGCATCCCACCGTATCCAACTTTTCGATCACCGTCCCAATAATCCCGGCCAAACTGCTTGGCCAATTTCGCCGCCTCTGCTTTGGGGAATTCGTTCACGCGACCGAGATAGTCGCGCGTCGTCTTTTTGTGCAGCGGAGAGATAAAATCGAGGTAAGCCATGGCAACACTACGCCGCGATCCGCAGGCGACTCAGGAGTTCACGGGCTCGGCCGAGCTGGCGCTCCCGTCGCGCCGCAGCAGCGGTTTCCCCGAGAGAGAACGCCCGGCGCCGACGGCCCGTGGCGGTAAATTCATTGAGCAGAATACAGCTCCACTTGATTTGATACAGCGGCAGAAGGAGACGGCAGCGTCGCTCGAATTCGGAATCCATGGGCAACGCGAGCGCGTCTCTTAGGCCGGAGATAAAGACCGAAAGGAAGATATCTGGCACAGGATATTCTGGTTGGCAGAAAAAATCTCCCACGAGTTTGGCGGGATCATCCCAGCCCGCATACTCAAAGTCGAAAAACACAATACGGCCGTCTTCCCGCACCAGGCTGTTGTGGAATCCAAAGTCCGAGGGCGAAACACAACATTCCGATAAACTCAACTCCACCGCGCGATCCTTGTCACCGGTGTGACTATAAATTTGCTGCATCACCTCTTTCCAGGCCGGCTCGAGGACTTGATCGACAAAAGTCCGGGCTGCGTTCGACCCGTCGTCTTCGGTCGGGAGCAAGCGCAACCGCTCAATCCGGCGCGCAACGGTCGCGAGGTGTTGGTCGATTGAAAAACAAGCTTCGGAGGCGACCGCAAGTGCAGCGGCTTCTTTTCGATTTTGAGGCAAATTTAATGTGCGGACGAACTCCAGAGCGGCGTCCACCTGACTGCCTTCTACGTTTCGAGGAGGCGTTCCCTTTTCGAATGAAAATACGCCAACGCGACTCGGCACGTCCCAGCCGAGAGATTGAGGCGTCGGCGTCGCGCCACAAACTGAAAGGTAGTGATAAAAAGCCCGCTCGGTCCCGAACCGATCTCGCGGATCGTCCGGATCGGCAAAATAACGTTTTATAAGAAACGATTCGCCGCACGAAAAAACCCGATTGTTCGCGCCGCCTGCCAAGGGGACGAGCGTGGTGTCCTTGCCCACTCCCATGATGAATCGAGCCGAGATTCTCCAGGCGGGCTCCGGCAAAAGCAATTCAGCCAAGCGCAACCAGTCACCCGCGCCATCAAAAAGAGTCGAAGCGGTCCGCGGGGCGGTGGGATCAAAATGGTACCGCCGCACCCCAGAAGGAAACGCCGGATCGCAGAGGACTTCGCTCAGATCGTCGATAAAATCGGTGCAACCGCAGGCCGCAATCCGGCCCAATTTAGCCACTTTGGTCAGTTCGAAAAAGACATCGTTCTCCGCCAACCCGAAACCACGCGGATCAAAGAACCCGTGCCGCGCAAGCCAATCTCGCGCCGCCGCATGCAGGTTGTATTGCTTTCCCAAATACGGAAACAGGGTCTTGTGGCTGACGATTCGGAGTTGGATCTTGTTTTCCCGACAGGCGAGAATGAAGTCCGAAGCTCCGGGGAACATTTCTGCTTCCTGCATCCGCGCTCCATAAACTTCTCCCTGCAACTCCGTCCAGATTGCCTCTTCACCGGCCGCGCGCAAATAGTCGCGCACCGCCGTCTTGTTCACGGGCAGCTCCCGGGGAATCAAACCACGTTCCAGCGCCACGCGGTGAAATAGCGCGTCATAGGACACAATCGTATTATCAAAATCGAGGCCGATGATCATCGGGTCAGCACCGCTCCTTCCATGGCCGCCAGGACTCGGGTCTTGATCCCTTCGACCGTCAGACCGAAATGGGCCCGGGCCTCATCCTGCTCCCCGGTTTCGTGCAAAAACTCGTCCGCGGTTCCCAACCTCACCAAGCGGGCCCGCGCGGTGGTTTGGTCACTCAACCATTCTGCCACCGACCCGCCTAATCCTCCGAGGATGCTGTGCTCCTCGATCGTCGCGACCACCCGACAATCCTCAAAAACCCGGCGCAAGAGGTGCGTATCCAGTGGTTTGACACAAGGCATGCTGGCGACGCCGATGGAGAGTCCGGTTGCGGCCAACGCATCGGCTGCTTCGATCGCGACCGAAAGCAGAGTTCCCGCGCAGACTAAAGTGACGTCGCGTCCTTCGCGTAATATAATAGCTTCGCCAATTCGAAAGCTGGGAGGCTTCGAGTGGATCTTGGGTTCGCCCTTTTTCCCGATCCGAAGGTAAGCCGGTCGTGAGTGCCGCAACACGGCCTGAAGACAGGATTGCACTTCGAAGGAATCGGCCGGCGCCAATACGGTGAGACCAGGCAACAATCGCAACATCCCCATTTCTTCGCACGAATGATGCGTGGCTCCCAGGGAAGCATAGGAGAGACCGGCGCCGGTACCCACGATGGTCACAGGCACATCGTGATAACAAACATCCACCCGGATCTGTTCGAGGCACCGGTACGTGATAAAAGGCGCGATGGTGTAACAAATCGGTCGATACCCTGACATCGCCAACCCCGCCGCGACGCCAATCATATTAGCCTCGGCCACGCCGCAATTAAAGAATCGGCCCGGACAAAGGTCCTTAAACTCGTCGAAGAGGCGATTTCCAATATCCCCGGAAAGAAGAACAATACGGTCATTCTCCTGCCCAAGCCGGGTGACTTCTTTTGCAAAAGCGTTTCTCATCGGCGAGTCGTAGTAAATATCATTGAGCGAGCTCCGTGGCGGCGGCCTCAACTTCCGCCTCTGAAGGGATCCTATAGTGCCAGTTGTTATCGTCCTCCATGAACGAAATCCCTTTGCCCTTCACCGTATGAGCAATGATCGCGGTCGGCGGCCCCTCGGCTGGAAAGTCTCCTGACAAGCAGGCACTGAGCTCGGAAATCGAGTGACCGTCGACTTCACGGGTGGCCCAACCAAATGCCCGCCATTTCTCCGCCAAGGAAGCGAGCGAGAGGACTTCATTGCTTCGTCCGGTCGCTTGCCATTTGTTGTAGTCTACAATCACTACAAGCCGGCCGAGCCTTTGCGCGGGCGCGAACATGGCCGCTTCCCAGACCGAGCCTTCATTACATTCGCCATCACTCATGACCACGAAGACGCGATAGTCCAGTCGTGCAAGCCGCGCCGCCATCGCCATACCGATGGCCACCGGCAAGCCGTGCCCGAGCGATCCCGTGGCCAGCTCCACCCCTGGCGCACAGTGCGGAGCCGGCTGCTCGGCCAGACGAGCACCGTGTTTTCCGAAAGTATCCAGCCAGCTTTCGGGAAAGAAATCCCGGGCCGCCAGTGCAGTGTATAAAGCCGATGCGGCATGCCCTTTGCTCAGGATCACGCGGTCGCGGTTTTTTCCGTCCGGAACCCGGGGGTCAATTCGCGCGGCTCTCCAATACGCTGTCACGAGAATATCGATACACGAGAGAGCGGACCCGAGGTGCGGCGTCCCCGCCTGGTGGGATAATTGGACGACTTGGTAGCGCAGATCCTGAGCTAATCGAGTCAGCGTGGCGTTATCCGCGCCAAAAGGGACCGACAACAAGGCTGGCTGGGGGAACAAGTGGCGCATCAGAGGGGGGCGGGAAAATGAATCATGGTGTGAATCGATGTCCCTTCGCGCATTTCCGCGATGGCTTCGTTGATCCGGGCCAACCCGCACCGGTGCGAAACCATGCCGTGGGGATCGAAGCGCCCATCTCGAATCATCCGCAGATAGCGCGGAATATCGAGGTGCGGCAGACTCGATCCACCTTCGGAACCAGTCAGCACTTTGCCGAAATGGAGAGGCAAGGTATTTAGACTGAACTGTTGGTCGTGTTTCATGACTCCGACCAGCACGAGCCGGCCTTTCGGCCCAGTCAGTCCCCAAGCCTTATCGATCACGGTCGGATTTCCCGTCACGTCGAAAACCACGTCGGCGGGTCCACCGAGCAGACCCCAAACCACGTCGGCGAGGTTCTCCTTCGATGTATTCACCGCATGGTGCGCGCCATAGGCCCTCGCCTTGGTCAGCTTATGATCGTGAAGGTCCACCGCGATCACGGGGTGCGCTCCAGCCAGTGAAGCCCCGAGCACGATACCGAGGCCAATTCCGCCTACCCCGATAACCACGACCGATTCGCCGATGCGAACTTCGGCATCGCGAATCACCGCCCCAAATCCCGTGGTCAAGGTGTCGGCCAGGAGCGCCGCGGTTTCAAAATCAACCTCTTTCGGAATGCGGGTCATCCGATTTTCGGATACAACGCTCAGTCCCTGAAACGTAGTAATATTTCCGGCATTGATCGTCTTGCCCCCAAGCCGATAGGTCGCCGGTCGGGCCTGAATTCCAGCACCTGGACGCCAATGGAGCACGACGTGGTCGCCGGCTTTGACCTGCGAGACCTCGGGTCCAACCTCAAGTACGATTCCGCCTCCTTCGTGCCCCAGAAGATGAGGTAGATATTTATCCGGCCCCTTCACTCCTTCAATCTCACCCAGCTGAGACCCGCAAATCCGACTCACCTTCACCTGCACGAGAACCTGACCGTAACCCAAGACCGGCAGCTCGACCTCGTCGATCAGGAGCGGCTTGCGTTGTTCGACTAAAATCGCGGCAGCGGTTTTCATTTCAAAACGAGATGCGACACAGCCTCCGCAAAGGAGATCACGGTGGCGCGGTGGAGGACCGCTTCAGATTTGCTATGATGAAGCGCGAGAATATTGCCCGAGAAGCCGGTCGGCGCAATGTCGTCCGATGTCACCTTCGCCAATACATCGGGCCCGACCAAGAGCTCCGCGATGCGGTCATGAACATACATCACGTCGATCAGGAAAAAATGATATCCGAGAGCGGCCAGCGCGAGAAAATGGCTAGGCTGGCCCCCACCGGCGAAACCGTATCCGAATTCAAATACAAGGTGGGGAGAATGGCGGCGAATCGTTTCCACTCCACCGGCAAAAACCTGAGCCTCCGCTCCCTCGACATCCACTTTGATCAGTTGTGGAACAAGATTAAATTCCTCGCAGAAGTGATCGAGGGTATCTGACTCAACCCGCAACTGGAAGATCTGCGCGCCTAACCTGCTATGATTCGCGAGATCGACGATGATCGTGCTCGCCTCCGCGCTGGCGGCTCCGTTGCCCCCGTACATCGTGACATGGCCTCGTGTATCGCTCAACGCACGACAGTAGGGAAAAATATTTCCTCCATCAAACTTGGCCGCGACCGCGGAAAGCCCGGCGAACATCATCGGCTGACATTCAAACGAAATACATTTACCCCGAGGTCCCGCCAACTTTGAAAGGACAAAAGCGGTGCGCCCCGTGTTTGCTCCGACATCGAAGCAAACATCACCTGGCCTGACACACAACTCGTACGCTCGGTCGGTTGTCATGGGAGAACAAAATCCTGGGGGAAAACCGCTGCGCTCTGTTGGAGAGCAATCATGAATTAGGCGGCGATCGCCAGCTTCTTCATCGTTTTAATATTATAACAGCCCTCACTATCTTTGAGCCGTCCGTCGCGAAACGCGGCAATCACCTCCAGAATGCCGTCCTCCACTCCGAATTTTGGCGCAAAGCCCGTAGCGAGAAGTTTGTTTGAGGACAGGCGATAAGAGCGCGGATCGTTCGAAGGCGTCACCACGACTTCGGCCGGCACGTGGCGGGTCACTCGGTTGGCAATATCGAGAATCGAAATGTTTTCGAAGCCAGCATTGAAGATGCCCGGATATTTCAATCCACATTCTAGAAAATGATGATACACCCGAATCATGTCACTGAGATGAATATTGGGACGGGTTTGGTCGCCACCGAAGACGGTGATCTTCTTATTCATCAAGGCCTGCATGGTCAACATATTGACCGAGAGATCGAGACGCATCCGCGGCGAATACCCACAAACCGTGGCTGGTCTAATAATATTCACGTTAATTCTGTCCTGATAACTCAGGAGCACGCGTTCGCTCACCATCTTGGTTTTATTATAATCCGAAATCGGCACGAGCGCGAGGTCTTCCGTGACTTCAGGCTCACTCTTGACACCATAGACGCTGCCGGAGCTGGCGTAGATCACCTGTTTTACTTTGTGCGCGATGGCCCGCTCCACCAGCAACATCGTGGCCAACGTATTCACTTCCCAATTCAACTTGGAGTTCAGATCGGCGCAGGGATCATTCGCCACATTGGCCAAGTGCATCAATACGTCCACTCCCGCCATCGGGATGGCGTCGGCATTGCGAATATCCTCCCGGAGGACGGTGAGGTTTGGGTGTGACGGCAGGAAATTCCCAAACCACTGAATATCGATCACCGTGACCTTATGGCCGCGATCGAGCAAACTTTGAGTGAGGGGCGTTCCGACGTAGCCGCAGCCGCCTGTGAGCAGTATATTCATATCTAAAGTTCTTGTATCCTGGAAGCCGAAGGGGGCAAAACGCAGGATCGCGTAGGTGTGAAAGTGAGAAGGTTTGAAAGTGTGAAAGTGCGACAGCGGCGCTCCGCGCGTGGTAAGGACGTGCTAACTGTTGTCTTTTCTGAGATGGCGGGTGAAGGCACCAATGGACTTGGAGAGTTGTTCAAAGGCGGCGCGAAGCGCGCAGGCCACGGTATCAGACAAATAGCCGAGATCTTCGGCCGCATAGGTGATACTGCGGACCTCGCCCGCCGAGCCTTTTGCGCGGTCTAGGAAAACCGCGAATTCCTTACGCGACGATTTCTCGAATCCTTCAGCGATGTTATTCATGACTGATAGCGAGGCTCGCTGCGCTTGATCGCGAAAGGCGTAGTCCTGGCAGTGATTAAAAGAACGATAGGTCGCATTGACCAGCCGGCGCGCCTCCAACCAAATCGAGAGCTCCTCGAAGCGGGTGGCTAGTTTCTTTGTAGTTTTAGTCTGCATACTTTCGCACTTTTTCACTTTCTCACCTTCGCACTTTTTAGAAGGCGAGCATGGCTCCTCCGGCCTTGAGAAACTTGGACTTACGGATGGGCTCTGAATTTCCCACGATTCGCACGGCTTGAGCGCCGGCCAGTTGCCCCATAAAGGTGGCTACGTTTAAGGGAAGGCCACTCACGGCCGCCAACGAAGCGGCGGCACAGAACGCGTCACCGGCACCGAGCGCATCCACCACGGTTCGCTCGAAGGGCGCGCATTTACAGAGATCCTTCTGACAATTGCGACCGAGGGTTTCGGTCGCCCCACGGGTCAACCATGCGTAACGACTTCCGAGCTGCGTGGCGAGACTGGTCAGCTCGCGACTATAATCAATCTCGCGGCGACCGACCGCGAGGTTCATTTCCATTTGATCCAAAGTGAAGGCGTCCGCGCGTTGATAACGTCGGGTCAGCACGTTGAAGCCGTGATTGTTACTGTTCGTCTGGCAATTGACCGCGAGGAACTTCGCCTTCTGCTGCACATACACTCGGACCAGGTCTTCCAAAAGGCCGTGACCAAAATCCATCACGAGGACCAAATCGTAGTTTTCAATTTGATCGGCGATCCGCTCGAGCACCGCGTACTGCAGCTCCTCTTTCGGGGTATGCTTGTTGATATAATTTACCGAAAAAAGCTTTGAGAGTTCCTTGCCCTCCACTCTCGGCTCCACAAAGCGTTGCTTCACTACAGTGGTAAAATCAGGTGAGCGCACGAGGTCGTGCTCCGAGGCCTTGACGAATCCGGCCAACACGTCGTCGAGCCAGGGTTCCTGCCCAGCGAGACTGATGAGCTTCACGTGCGGGGTGAATTCCCGCACGTGCCGCAGCACCGCTAAGGCGCCGCCGGCCTGCATCTCCTCCGAAACAAACCGCCCCGAGAGTATCCGATTTTTGGAGGTGAGTCCTTGAACCTCCAGCGTGGTGTACTTGTCGAAAATAATATCTCCGATAATCAACACCCGCAGGCTGCGGAAGCCCTCCACCAGCTCCCTAAATTTAGTCGCCGAGCAGTGCTGTGCCACTTCCTGACAAAAGGCTTTCACCTCGGCCGGATAGGGCTCGAAATGCTGGTTCAGCATTTGGGTGGAGCTAAAAACAATCGAGCCCACATAGCGCATTTGGCCACCCACGCGCTTCACCGTCTCCACGTCGTCTCGAATATTTCCGGTGACGTCATTCTCGAATTTTTCGTACTCTCGTCCTTTGCAATAATAGTGAGCGCTCACGCATTCGATCGCCTCCACCGCGGCGGCGAAAGGGACTACAACAACGTAGTCGACGCAGCCGAGCGCCGCCAGCCAACGAGACCGGAGGGCGTCGTTGAAATAAGGGCGACCCGGACCTTTGTTGACGTATTTCTCCGCCGTGATGGTCACGACCAAAATGTCCCCGAGCGCTTTCGCCTCCTCGAAGTGCACGATGTGGCCCGGGTGGACCATATCAAATGTTCCGTGGCAGTGGACCAAAGTCTTGCCCGACTGGCGCAATTCTCTGAATCGCGCTGCGGCCTTTTCGAAAGGAATGATTTTAGCGTTGGCCATGATGATCAGAGAAGCGAGAGGCACTCATGGCTTGTGAATATAATCGAACGGCTGCCGCTGGATCTCGGCGAAATGCCTTTCGATCCAGTCGACTGTTTCCTCAACCCCGCGTTCGAGTGATATCCTATCGTTCCAGCCGAGCGTCTCGCGCGCCTTTTTGCTATCCAGGAGGTAAGCCGCGTCTTTACCGGGTCGATCCTCGGTGACCTCGACCACTTTTGAAAAATCGGCGTTGAGCTTGCGACAGATCAGCTCGACCAAGTCGCGGATCGAAATGAAGCGCGGAGTAGACAGATGATAGGTTTCCCCCGACAGAGCGCGTTGCGCAATGGCCAAGGTCGCGTTCGCCACATCGGCAATATGAATAAAAGAACGGACGGAATGACCCCCACCGTGCAGGCTGAGTTTACGGCCCAGCTTGATGTATAAAATCGTCCGTGGAATAATTCGGTACAGCTGCTGACCCGGCCCATAAACGTTGGCCGACCGGGTCCAAGTCACGGGAAAATTATACTGCTGGAAAAATGTTTTCAGGTGCAGATCACAGGCTGCACGGGAAGCCGCATAGGGCGTACTTGGATTGAAGGGCGCGCTCTCGTCGATCGAGCCGCTCGTGCTCCCATAGACCTCGGGGGTGCTAACGTGGACGTACTTCTCCAGCCAGTTGACCTGGCGTAGTCGATTGTGAAATACAACATTGCCGACGACATTCGTCTGGTACCAATGCTCGGGTTGCAACCAACTCTGGGCCACCATGCCTTGCGCGGCAAAGTTCACGACCCAGGTCGGCTGAAATTCCTCGAGCGTTTTCATCAACCGGTCGAGATCATGGTTGAGGTCGGCCTGGATAAAACGGAATCGACTCTGCTGCGCCGGACTCAGCCAACGGTAGGGCAGAAAGCATGCCGCCGGCTCGATCGAGCGACTGGCCCCCAGCACTTCGAGGCCTGCCGTTAGGCACGACTGCACGAAGCTCGCCCCGGAAAAGGCGTTGCTGCCGATGACTGCAATTTTGCCGGTCATTAAAGAGAGCGAACGTGTGACAGTTTGAAGGTGCGAAGGTGAAGCCCCTTCGCTTGTTTGTTCTTCTCGGCCGAGTGGTAGCTTTGATTACTCATCTGGAGTACACCGCACGTTACCAACGAGGCTGGTTCTATAATCGATGTCCGCCGGACTCCCCGCGGCCATGAAGACTGAGCCACTGCATCGCCATGTGGCCGATCATCACTTGGAGATCTTCGGCGACCTGCATGTCGTGGACAGGAAAATACAGAGGGTGGTCGGTCAAATCGAGGGCTTTTCCGCCCGTGAAGCCGAGTACGGCAAAGCTGGTCATGCCAATTTCCTCGGCACGGATCAGCGCTTTAACGATATTCGGCGAGTTGCCGCTCCCGGAGAAAGCGAGGAGCAAGTCTCCGGGTTGAGCGAGAACAGTGAGCTGTTGAGCAAAGACGTCTTCGTAAGAAATATCATTCGCCAAACAGGTAAGAACGGCGGAGTTCGCCGGAAGGGCTGTAACCCGAAGGCCGCGTCCCTCAGCTTTGTCGACGCCGTAGAGAAAATCGTTGGCCAAGTGGATCGCGTTGGCCGCACTCCCCCCGTTGCCACAAAGAAACAATTGATGATGGTTGCGCCAACACTCTTGTAGACTCTCGAGGAGAATATTGAAATTGGTCCAATCGTGAGCCCGCAAAGCCGAGTCGAGTTTGTGTCGATAGGCCGAAACCAAGTCAGGCACCTTCGGCGGCCATTCCTGAATGGAGGGAACCGCCGGCGTGCTGAAGATGCCACGGACGCTAGGCCTTTTCGGCACGAGGGACTTTTTCATGAACAAAGTAACGATTGAGTGGATACGGCGGTTTGGACGTCTCTAGATCACGCCGCAGCGGCTTGCTCGTTGGGGAAGACCTGGATCGCGGTAAAAAGCCGATCCCAGAAGGCCCGTGCGGAATTTTCGGAACGGAATCGCTCGGCACCCGCGTCGGACATGGCCTGCATGGCGGGTAAATCCGCCACCGCCACGCTCAATGCATGGGCGATCGCTTCCGCGTTCCATTGAGGGGCCGCGACGACCCCGAGATTAAATTCATTCCCCTGACGAGCCGGCACGGTGTTGGCGGAAACCACCACCACTTTACCCAGTGAAGCCGCTTCGGTAAAGACGCCCGAGGATCCGTGGCCGTAGAAGGTGGGTGAATACGGCAGCAGCACGATGTCCGCCTCCGAAAGCAGATTTAAATAGTCTGTCGGGGAAAGCACGCCGTGAATCAGCCTGACATCGCCGGAAATCGAGAGCTGCTGCAGCTTCTCCAGCGCCGCACTCATCTGGTTAGTGATGGCGGCCTCACGACTCTGGATTTGTACGATAAAACTTAAATTGGGATAAAGCTTCTTACTGCGTTCGATGATTTCGGGCAGAAAGTGAAAGCCGCGCAACGGACTGGAGTGTCCTTGATAAACCACGCCAGGATGTTCACGCGGCTTGCGCTCGGACATCTCAGCCAGTCGATCAGACACATCCATCGGATTGGGGAGCTCGAGCACGGCACACCCAGTCAATTGTTGATAGGTCGCAGCCAGTTCCCGCGTATCGGAGCAAATCAGCGAGCAGGGTTGCACCGCGCGCAGGGTTCGGACCGCGTAACGGTAATAAAGCGCCACCAGTTCCTTATTCGCCCGTGCCTGAATATAATCCATCGCGTGATTCAGGTACCGTAGCATCACCGCGATCCTAGGACGGCGCTCGGCCGGAAAGCGGGCCAACCACATCGCCACCGCATAAAGCTGATTTTGGATCAGATTGGGAAAATAGATCAGGTCGTCCGGGCCAAAACGATCAGGATTCAAACGGCACAGGTCGCCCAGGAACACCTGATTGATATTATTAAAATTTTCGATCGCCCACACCTGCGCGTCGGAAATCGCATCGCGGAAAATCTCAGAGGTGAAAATCGGCTGAGGCGTGATTCCTTCGCATTGAACCTTACACCCCTGGCGAGCATAAAGACTGACCGGAATGCCACGGCGCCGCAACTCGCGTACGAGTTGCGCATCGTGGTTCATATAATGGCCGCCCTGATCGAACAGTTGCGGATCGAAGATATGGACGTGGCGCATAGCGGGTCACCTTTGCGAAAAAATGACCTGAGATCCCGGCGCGTTGACCCGCACGGCCACGGTCGGACGATTTCCCACCGCCTTGCGAATGGCCTCGTGATAACGCGGCTCTGCAATAAAAAGGAGAAAGCCACCTTGGCCTGCTCCGAGAAGTTTTCCTCCTGTCGCACCCGCACGGATACCCGCTTCGTACCAGGCATCGATTTCCGGGAGCGACACCGCGCCGGCCAATTTTTTCAGTTCCCAGCCAGCATGAAGCAGTTCTCCAAACTTGGCGATCGGCCGATCAGAAGCCAAATAATCAATTCCGGTCTGGGCCAGCTCAGCCATCTTACAAAGGATCTTGGCCTTTTCGCCGTCTGAACCCGTCGCCTTTTTCCCCAGCACAGAAAAACTGTCGCGCTGAATTTCTGTATAAACCAGCAGCATGTGTTCTTCGAGGGCCTGCACCCTTCCTTGATGCAAGGGGACCTGGGTGACGTGATAACTTCCGTCGCGGCCGAAATTGATCAGGCTGAAGCCACCATGGGCCGCGATGACTTGATCCTGCCATCCGCCCGCTTCCTTAAGAATATTTCGCTCAATATCGATCGCTTCATCGGCCAAGTCCCGCGCGGAGCGGTAACGACCACAGAACGCATGCAGGGCTTGAAGCATGGCCACGACAAAGCTCGAGGAAGACCCCAGCCCCGTGCGAGCAGGCATATCCGCCATCACATGCATCTCCAAGCCGGCGCCCAAATCGAGTTTCTCCAAAGCCGCGCGGATCGCCGGATGCTGAATATCGGCGGTACGATTGACCGCTTCATTTTTTCGGTAGGCCAAACGAATACTATGGTCGAAATACTCCTTCAGGAACGGCTGCACGGTGACATAGGCGTAGCGGTTGATCGCAGTGACCAAGACAGAGCCGCCGTGCTGACGAAAATGATCGGGGAAATCCGTGCCGCCACCGAGGAAACTGACCCGGATGGGCGCGCGCGCGATCACCATTGTATCGCGTCCACCACTACCTAAAGGGCCCACGGCAGGCTGAGCCCCAGTCTCGGCAGACTGAAAGGGAGCGCGTCGGGCCGAGCGCTTGATGCGAGCGGAATCCGTGGAGGCGGGCATTCACCGTCGCATCGGCACAACCGGAGTAGGGTTTAAGCACTAAATCTCCGAGCCGCTGGTAAATTTTTTTCGCATCGTGCCGTTCTAAGGCAAGTTCCCTAAGTGCATTTTCACCATTTCACTCCCCGATCCGAGCGTTTATCACTGAATATTAACCATCCGGAACCGCAAAAAATCAGACGGAAACGGGCATCGCCGCTTTAGCTCTTCTCGGCCTCTGCCCTGTCACCAGAGTCATTCTTACTCGGATTTATCATCGCGATTTTAGACCCTCATCGGCGGTTGGAGAACTGATTGGATGAGTGTTTTTCCCTTCTTCTCTTTATGAAAATTCTCATCACAGGCGGGGCCGGATACATCGGTTCCGTGCTCACGCCACACCTGCTTCAGGAAGGTCATGAGGTCACGGTCTTGGACAATTTCCTCTTCGGACAACCCACGTTGTTCGACTGCTGCAAATATGACCGCTTTCATATCGTGCGCGGCGACTGCCGAGACGAGGCTCTGGTGAAACCCCTGGTGGCCAAGGCCGATGTTATCATCCCGCTCGCTGCGCTGGTCGGCGCGCCGATGTGCAAGAACGATCAGATAGGCGCACGCACCATCAATCAAGAGGCCGTAGAGATGCTCTGCCGCCTCGCCTCGCCTTCCCAATGGCTCCTCATGCCGGTGACGAACAGCGGGTATGGCATCGGCGAAAAAGGAAAGTTTTGTACCGAAGACACCCCGTTGCGTCCGATCTCCCTCTACGGCACGACCAAAGTGGCGGCCGAGGCGGCCGTCCTGGCTCATCGGAATAGCCTGACCTTCCGACTCGCAACCGTATTCGGAATGTCCCCACGCATGCGGGTCGATTTATTGGTGAATGACTTCGTTCACCGCGCGGTGACCGACCGAGCCGTCGTGATATTCGAGGGCCATTTTAAGCGAAATTATATTCACATTCAGGATGTAGCTCGCGTTTTTAGTTTCGCCCTTAATCATTTCGAGCGTGTCAAGGGTAAGCCGTACAACGTCGGGTTAGAGGACGCCAATTTGTCCAAGCTCGAACTTTGCGCCGTGATCAAAAACCATATTCCCGGGTTTACCTACCTTGAAGCGCCCGTCGGTGAAGATCCTGACAAGCGCGACTATATTGTATCAAACCAACGCCTCCTCGCCACCGGCTTCGTCCCCGAATGGGGTCTCGACCGCGGCATTCGCGAATTGATCAAAGGCTACACCCTTCTGCGCAATTCAAAATACAGCAATGTCTGAAGGCGCGCGCAAAGCGCGAAGGGATGAGGCTCGAGCGGTGAAGAGGCGGCCGCGCGTTTCATCTCTGGAAAGAAGAGTTGATATAATTCCCCGAGTCTACGCTCAAACTTACCCCAAATTCTCCGCTCCGCTCTCTCCTACCCCGCCGCATTTCAACCCTGCGTTCACACCTTAGCCTTTTCAGACCTTTTCACTTCCTCACCTTTTGATGCCATCTGTCATTATTCTCGCTGGGGGTTTCGGCACACGGGTTCGGCATTTGCTTCCGGGGGTCCCAAAACCGATGGCACCGGTGAATGGCCGGCCATTTATCGAGTGGGTGGTGCGGTATTACGCCACCTGTGGTTTCACTCGTTTTATATTATCCACCGGTTACCTCGCTGGCGTGATCGCCAAACATTTTTCCGTCCAGCCTGTCTCCGGGGTCGAAGTGAGCTCACGGGTGGAAATCTCTCCCTTGGGCACCGCGGGAGGAGCGCTTAACTGTATCCCCGCCGACGCGACCGGCGATAGTCAATGGTTGGTCGTGAACGGCGATTCGCTCGTATTCGCAAATCCCCTACCATTGTTCGACTCCATCGCCTCCGGTCGCGCGGATGCCGCGCTGCTGGGGTTAAAACTGCCTGACACTTCGCGCTACGGTACACTGGAACTAGATGCCAACCACCACCTCGCCGCATTTCGCGAAAAGCGGCCGGGGGCCGGGACGATCAACGCCGGCGTTTATGCTTTTAAAGGCGCGGCGCTGCTCGCCCAACCAGACCACCGTCCCCTCAGCATGGAGCTTGATGTTTTTCCCCAACTCGCATCCACCGGCCGGGTCGCGGTCGAAGCGGTGGAAGCTCCCTTTCTTGATATTGGCACTCCCGAATCGCTCGCGCAGGCGGAGCGTTTCATCACCGAAAACCAAGCCCGTTTCCTGTCATGATCTGCCGCGTTTGCGATTCCACCCAACTTCATTCCGCCGTCGATCTCGGGGTTCAGCCCTGGGCCAACCACTTTCTCAAACCCGAGCAGGTGGGAAAAGAACCAACTTATCCCCTTCACGTGGTGTGGTGCGAACAATGCGGCACCGCTCAGCTCGATTACACTGTGCCCAAGGAGACGATGTTCGCGGATCACACGTATTTGTCCGGCATGACAAAAACCCTGAGCGACCACTTTGCCGGCGTGGCCAAGGAAGTGGACCGCCGGTTTTTCGCGAATCGAACGAACAAGGCCATGCTCGATATCGGGTCCAACGACGGAACGCAGCTGCGTCACTATAAAGACTTGGGCTACTCCATCCTCGGCGTGGAACCGGCCAAGCTGCCCGCGGAGCTGGCCAATCAAGCAGGACTGACCACCCTCCGCGCCTTTTTCAATCGGGAGACCGCGCGGTCGATCGGACGAAAATTCGAGGTCATCAATGCTTCCGGAGTTTTTTTCCACCTCGAAGAACTCCACTCCGTGACCGACGGGATCCGCGAGAGCCTCGCGACCGATGGGGTGTTTGTCATACAGTTTTTATATATGAAGCGGATCGTGGAAAACGATGCCTTCGATCAAATTTATCACGAACACCTGCTTTATTATAACGTACGCACGATCGACCGACTGCTTCGCCGACACGGTCTGGCTCTTTTCGACTGCGAACTCTCCCCCATTCACGGCGGCTCGATCATCGCTTACGCCACCCACGCAGCCCAAGCGAAACCGTCCGAGCGCTTAGAGTCTTTTGGACGAGCCGAAGACGCAGCGGGCGCCAACACCTTGCCTTGGTATCACGATTTTCAGGACAGAATCGAGCGCCGCAAATCCGAGAACCTCGCCTACCTGCAACGTTGCCGCGCCGCGAGTAAACGCGTCTACGGCCTAGGTGCGCCGGTCAAAGGAAACACGCTGCTCAACTATTACGGAATTGGACCGGAACTGATCCAGTGTTTGACCGAGCGAAACCAGCATCGCCGCGGCTTGATTGCGCCGGGGAGTCACATTCCCCTCAAAATCGAGGACGAGCTCACGGAGCAGCCCGATGTTTATTATGTCTTGGCCTGGAATTTTAAGAAGGAAATCCTCGCCCGTCACCAAAACCTGATCGAGAACGGGGTGGAATTCTATTTCCCGGTTAATCCCAAGGAAACCTGAGAACTCGGAGGCCTAGCGCGCACCGCGTTCACCGAGCGTCTCTGATCCCTGCCACCCAAAGAAGTGCCTGCTATGTCTCTTGGATGAACTTCTCGTCATGACTATATTTATTACCGGTGGAAGTGGTTTTCTTGGGCGCCATCTTTGCGCGGCCCTGCGGGCAGCTGGGCATGCGGTCACCGCCCCCACCTCCACGGAGGCTGACCTCCAAAGGGAAGGCTCGCTCGAGCACTGGAACGGGGAACGATTCGATCGGATTTTCCATCTCGCCGCCTGGACCCAGGCGGGCGACTTCTGTTTGCGCCATCCAGGTGAGCAATGGGTGCGCAACCAAAAACTGAATACCGCGATCCTAGCGTGGTGGGCGGAAAAGCAGCCTCAGGCCAAACTCATCAGCATCGGAACAAGCTGTGCCTATGCGCCAGATCGGCCCTTGCGGGAAGAGCATTATCTCGATGGTCAGCCGATCGAGAGTCTATATACCTACGCTTTTACCAAACGCATGCTCTTCATCGGGCAGCAATCGCTGGCGAAGCAGTTTGGATTAAAACATCTCACCGTCGTACCCTCCACGTTGTACGGCCCGGGTTATCACGTGGACGGACGCCAACTGCACTTTATCTTTGATCTTATTCGCAAGATCATCCTCGGCAAAATGCGCGGCGATCCCGTGGTCCTGTGGGGCGATGGCTATCAACGTCGGGAACTGATTCATGTGAATGATTTCATCGCCACCATGCTTCGCCTCGCCGATATTGCCGAAGGCGAAGTGGTGAATATCGGCTGCGGCTATGAGCACTCGATCCGGGACTTCGCGGGCCTGATTTCCGAAGCCGTCGGTTATGATCCGGCCGCCATTCAGTATGATCTGACCCGATACGTTGGCGCGAAATCGAAATGCCTGGAGATCGGCAAACTCAAGAGACTGTTGCCGGACTTTTCTCCCGTGCCCTTGGCAGAGGGGTTGCCTCCGGTGGTGCAGTGGGTCAAAGAGCATTTGGTCTAAAAAACTGCAAAGGCCCGGGCACTACGCCGTTTTTGACCCGATGAACCTTCCCCTGCGCATCGTTCATTTTTCCGCCTGGGCCGATCGGGTGGAAGAGGTCGATGTATTCTTACAGCGGTTACCGCAGCTCGATCTTCGCGGCCGCGTATCCAATCCCAATGATGCCGGATTGATCCGCATGGCTCGACTCGATGCCGACTGGCACGGGGAAAATGCGCGTGCGTTCGCCGCCATGACACACCCTGACCTCCGTTTTCTCCCGGCGCGTGTCACGGGTATAACCGGATTGCTCGATCTGACCAAGGCCTCTTCTGATAAAAAAGAAGAGACTTGGTTGATTTTCGACGGCCAGGGTCCGCAAAAGATTTCCGGCGTGCTCGACAAACTGATGCCGTTGCTCGTTCGCGCGGGCGTGCGCGTGGCCTGGTATTCGTTCGATGAATCGAGCCGCACCACCACCGCGTTCAAAGCAATCGGCCCCTACCTTGATTTGTTGATCCACGATGAACTCCCTCTGGAGCCACCGGCGGCCGCAACGCTGCGCCCGTCCTGCTTGGTCAGGCATCGCAGCTGGGTCGCGAATGTCGTGCCTTTTTCACTACCGTTCAACGAGAGGCCAGAGGAGAAAATTCTCTTCCTCGGATCCAAGCTGGGGTTGACGGAGCATCGGCAGAAACAAATCAGTTTTCTCCAAAAGACCTTTGGCCCCCGTCTGGTGGCGATTCACGACCACTCCGTCGGCGTGGCGGAACGGGCGTCACTCAATCGCTTCAAAGTGAGCCTCTGCCCAGAAGGACGAAAGTTCACCACCCCGGCGATGAGCCAATCCCACACCGATCGTCCGTTTTGGTCCGGTTGCCTCGGGCTGGTCTCTGTATCCGAAAACTCGATCGCCGGCGACCGGCTGAGCGAACTCGCTGGCCAAGGGCTGATCGAACGTTATGCGCATGGCGACCTCAGGAGCCTGAAGACGGCCTGTGAGCGGGCCCTGGCAGCACCGTTGGAAACACGACAAAAAATCTACGAGCACTTTAATCGCTATGAAACAGTCGGAGCCGTGCTCGCCGATGCTCTGGCCGAAATTAATCGGTCCACCCGCGAGACGCCTCTTTTAGCCCGACCGACTTAGATCGATCTTCGATCAAATCACCGACGTTGATTTTCGAATACACTCTCGCCGGCTCCCCCAATGGGCTTGGCGAATCACCGGGGACGAGGGACCATACCTCGGATATTCAACTTGTACCGGGATATAAATCGCTCGTTCAGCCGCGAATAGCACTAAGTTAACGACCTATCATCCCGGAGCAGTCGGGTGTAGGCAGGGTGCCCTCACCCCGCGACGGCGAAGCCGCCTTTGTGGAACGACGTTTATGCGGGGTGAGGGCACCCCGCCTACATTCGAACCAAATTCATGGATCCAACGAAACACGGTCTAACTCAGTGCCTTTCCGGTGGGCCGCTTTCATTTTCTTTGAGTCGAGGATATATCTTTCTGTCGACACCGTTCCACCCAGACTTGGCGAAGTGCCTGGGCCATGTCTCGAGCAAAACGGGCGGCGTCGCCCCACGGACTCTGCATAATCCTTTGCCGCAAGTTCGCGCGAATCTCGGTCAAACGCGAAGGCGCTGCAGCGAGAGTCTGCGCGATCGCCACGTAGGCCTCCTCCGAGTCGGCAATCCACTCAGACGCGCCCAAGTGGGTGAGCAGGCTGGTGCCGACTCGCGAGACGTGAGAGGCGCCTTGTAGCGTCACGACCGGCGCCCCCATCCAGAGCGCTTCGCAGGTCGTGGTGGTGCCATTATAAGGAAAAGGGTCCAACGCTATATCGACTTTGTGATAGGCTCGTAGGTGCTCTGCTACAGAAAGTCGGTCCCCGGAAAAGAGAAGCCGTTCCGGACCGATTCCATGTTGACCGAAGCGCTCGGTCAATCGCTCGACCGTTCCGGCGTCGAGCAAGATAGGAGAGCGGAGAAACAATCGGGAACCCGGAACCGCATGAAGCACGCGGCTCCAGAGAGCTACAACCTCGGCGTTGACCTTGGCCAATTGGTTGAACGACCCAAAGGTGATGAAGCCCGCGGAGGCCGAAGGCGCTGGATTGACCGGCGGAGACTCAAGCGGTGGGAGATAGGAGGAAAAAGCGCGGGGCAGACGGAGCAGTTTTTCCGCGTAAAGTGTATCCGTTTTTCCAATCGGGTCGCTGATTCCGTCCGTGATGCGATAGTCCATCGCCGCGAGTCCGGTGGTGTTGGGATAACCCAACCAGGTCGCTTGAATCGGAGCAACGCGACGAGCGAAAAGCAAAAGACGATTGTTCGCGCTGTGGCCGGCGAGATCGATCAGGATATCGATTTTATCCTGGCGCACGAGTGCTTCCGCCGCCTCGTCGCTCAGAGACGCAATCTCCCGCCAATGGTCGCTATAACCCATCAGCCGTTTGGTCACGGCGTCGGGCTGAAGCGCTGCGGAATAACAAAACACCTCCCACTCCTCGCGTGGCCGTTCGCGCAGGAGAGGTTCGAAGAAAAAGCTCACGGCGTGATGAACAAAGTCCGGCGAAACAAAACCGACGCGCAGCGTCCGATCATACTCGAAATCATGCCCGGCCCAAGTTGCGGGCCTAGCGAGTGCGTGAGGCGCGCCCCAACGAAAATGTTCTTCGGCGACTGCAGAGGGCGATAAACCCGGTACAAAGTTCAAAGCGAAAAGCAGATTGCTTTGGGTGGCGGGTTGCGGCGCGACTTCGACCGCGAGACGGAATTCGCGCAGTGCCTCCGTTGGCTCGCCTTGGGCTCGAGCCACCCGGCCCAAGTTGTCATGAGCCGCCGGATACGATGGATTCAACTTCAGCGCCCGCTCGAATTTCTCACGCGCTTCGGTGGCCTGACCGCAAGTGAAGAGCGCATGTCCGAGTACATTCCAGGCATCGGGTCGCTCAGGCGCCAAGTCGACCGCTCGCCGAAATGCATCGAGCGCTTCTTCTGCCCGAGATGACTCGAGGTAAGCAACCCCCAGATTCAGCCATGCCACGGGGTCTCGGGGAGTCAGCCGAGCCGCCTCTCTCAGACTCGGCACGGCCTCGGCATACCGTCGCTGCGCTTTTAGAATATTACCGAGCAATTGATGAGCGTCGGCCAGATCGGGCTGGCGAGCCAAGGCCAGCTCGAGCGCGCGCTGAGCCTGCTCTGTGTGCCCCGTTGCGCGAAGCGCGCGTGCGTGACCCAGGTGATAGTTCGCCACCTCCGGTCGAAGGCCACAGGCTTGGGAAAAAAGCGCGGCGGCTTGCTCGGCATCTTTTTGCTCCAAGACGATCAGGCCTAATAAATATAAAGCGTCCGCCTGCCGGGGGTCCGCCTTCAAGATCTGACGATAGTGCGCGGCCGCCTCGGAAACCCGCCCGGAGCGGTGAAGCTCGAGCGCTTTTTCCAAAGCATGGCGTGATGAACTCATCGCCAAACAGCCTCAGCCGCAAAATCGAAACCTGCAATCGCGGAGTATATACAATCTGCGCTCCAGGACAGGGAGCCAGGTCAAGAGAGCAAAAACTATATAACAAATAAAAAACCCCGGGCGCGCCGCTAAACGCGCCCGAGGGAATCTTAGAAGACCTAGCTATCTGACTTCTGTTACTATATCTATGCCGCGATACTATTACTGCAACAGTCGCAACGCGGTTTGCGCGGACCCGTTCGCCTGAGACAGCATGGCAGTGCCGGCTTGGACGAGTGTGTTCCACCTCGCTAACTGGGTTGACTCCTGCGCCACATCCACGTCGAGGATTCGACTGGTTGCAGCCTCCAGGTTGGCTTTGTTGGTCGTGAGCAACTCGCTCGCGAAGTTCACTCGGCTCTGATCCGCGCCGTTCGTCGCACGCAAGGTCGCGACATTCTGAATCGCGGTCGTGATCGTGCTGAGAGACAGACTGCTCGAACCCAAGCTCGAGATACCCGAGGCGATGACTGCGCCGACACCGGAAGCAGTGCTGGACAGTTGACGGGCGCTGAGCGACACCTGGGTGGTGGTCGATCCGTCTTCCGTGGCGGCCACGGACAAGCCCGTAGAACCGAACAGATTCACACCGTTGAACTGTTCCGACGACAGGTTGGTCAACTGGGTCTGCAGAGCGGTGAACTCCGAGTCATAGTTGGCCTGGTCGTTGGTGTTCTTGGTCGGATCATTGTACATCACCTTGAGCTCGCTCATGCGATCGAGCACTTCGGCTGCGACTTTCAAAGCACCGTCCTGGGTTTGCAGGTACGATGTTACATTTCCTAGGTTATTATTGACTGCGCCTTGGCGTTTGGACGCCGCGGCGAGTTTCATTGAGACAGCTAAACCACCCGCGTCATCCGACGGTGCGACGATTTTCTTGCCGCTGGAGAGCCGGTTAAGGCTCCTTTGCAGCATCGAGCTTGCCGTGCTAAGGTTGTTGGCGGCAACCGTAGCCGAGTAGTTGGTATTAATTACGACTGACATAGTGGTATCTTTCCTTGATGAGTGCGACGTCCGTCGTCGCCACGGGCCCGTTGGAAACGGCGCGGGCCGCGCCGATCAGAGCTAACGCTCTAAAATGTCACCCTGCGTGAAACGCTAATGGTAATAAGGAACATTCCGACCTGTGTCGGCGCGCGAAGGGAGTATGGCTTTTTTGGCGAAAGCCAGTTCGCGCCTCTATACTGAGTGAGCTGAGCTGATCCGCTATATACTAATCGGTTTTGGCGTCCGATCAGCCTAGACGGGGCTCAAGATTTCACTCTCTACTGAAGGAGCTTGAGTGCGACCTGCGGACTCTGGTTGGCCTGGGACAGCATGGCTGTACCCGCCTGGACAAGAGTATTATATCGAGCAAGCTGGGTCGACTCCTGCGCCACGTCGACATCGACGATTCGACTGACGGCGGCTTCCAAGTTCGCTTTATTCGTCGTGAGCAACTCGCTCGCGAAGGAGAAGCGACTCTGTTCGGCGCCATTGGTGGCGCGGAAGGTGGCGACGTTTTGCAGAGCCGAAGTGATCGCAGTCAGGCTGAGGTTGGTGGAGCCGAGACTGGTGATCGTACCCGCCGTGATCGCGCCGACACCGGTGCTGGTGCTTGAGAGATCGCGAGAGGAGATCGTGACCGCCGAGGTGGTGGCTCCGTCTTCCGTCGCGGACACGGTCAGGGCCGAGGTCCCGAAGAGGTTTACGCCGTTGAATTTTTCCGAGGTCAAACTGACAAGCTGAGCCTGCAGCGTGACAAACTCTGAATCGTAGTTGGCCTGATCGGACGTGTTTTTCGTCGGATCATTATAAAACGTCTTCAGTTCGCTCATGCGTTCGAGCACGTCGGCCGCGACTTTGAGCGCACCATCTTGGGTCTGCAAAAATGAGACCGAGTTACCGATGTTGTTTGCGACAGCGCCCTGGCGTTTAGCCGCGGCGGACAACTTCATCGATACCGCGAGACCGCCCGCATCATCGGACGGATTGACAATCTTACGACCGCTGGAAAGCCGGTTCAGGCTCTTCTGCAGCATCTCGTTCGAGCTTACTAGGTTGTTAGCGGCAACCGTAGCAGCGAAATTAGTATTAATGACGACTGACATGGGATCTTCCTTGATTAAAACTACCACGTCCGTGTGGCGACGGGCCGGAGAGGAGGAGCCGGGCCGCTCCAGCTACGAGGTGAATCGCAGCTGCACTCTTTAACGGAGCAGCCGCACACAAACTTTAAACTGAAATGCATAAAATCTGCGGTGCGCAGGGAGAGAACGACTTAACGCGCATCATGGATTTTCGGCGGGCGATCTTTCTTCGGTGTATTCATTTTTTAGCGACAAGGCTTCGGTCGAACACGAAAAACCTCCCCCTCCCTGGGAATTTGCCCCTTGTAACCAGAGGATAGATACGCACAGCCTTCACTTCTTTGGGGGGAAGCCCGAGGCCGAATCCTCCGTTTTATAAAACCCCTCGGCGTCTAGTCCAATTTGGAACGGAACCGGTTTTGAGAAGTTCTTTACTGAATACGCCTTCCGCTGGCGCGGGCGAGCGAAGACGAACAAGCTTCCCTCAAGTCGACGAGACCGGGTGTCGATAACAGACCGATCAGGTCCGCTATCTCTACTGCTTCCTCGTATGGCTTCCACTTCTCTTCAACTCGCCGGGCTCGCCTCAGGCTTCGACTGGAAATCTTTCGTCGATACGATCATGACCACCGAGCACGCGCCCGCGGACCAGCTCGCTGCGACCAAGACCAAGAACCTCAGCAAGATTTCGGCCTTCGATACTTTGGCTTCGAAGATCACCGATTTGCAGACCTCGGCCAAAGCCCTGGGCGCCGCCGGCCTTTTTTCCGGCCGCACCGCCGCATCGCAGACCGCCAACTCAGCGTGGATCACCTCGGCCGCGTCGGACACGGCGACAGGAAACTACGCCATAGCCGTTTCTCAACTGGCCACGACGACGAAGCGCACGGGCACCTCGGATATAGGCGCGGGCTTGGCGACGACGAATGATGTTACCGGGGTCACGCTCGCCTCGATGGCCACGGCCGTCGCGCCCACCGCTGGGGTTTTTACGGTCAACGGAAAACAGGTCACGATTGCCCTGACCGACTCGCTCCAGGACGTGTTTACTAAAATCTCCACCGCCACCTCCGGCGCGGTGACGGGAGCCTACGACTCCACTACGGACAAAATCACTCTCTCCACCGTTGCCCCTGCGACCGTCACCCTCGGCGCGGCCAACGACACCTCGAATTTCCTCCAGGTCACAAAGCTCGCGAACAATGGCGGGTCTTCGATCACCAGCGGCAGTGCACTCGGCAGTGTCAGCTTAACCGCCACCTTGGCCAACGCGCGCCTCCGCACCCCGATCACCGCGGTGGACGGCTCGGGAAATGGTTCCTTCACGCTCAACGGCGTCAGCATCAATTACAATGTAAACACCGATTCGCTCAACAGCGTGATCTCGAAGATCAACGGCTCGTCTGCCGGAGTGAGCGCCTCGTACGACGCCGCGAACGATCGCATGGTTCTAACCAATAAGAGCACCGGCAATCTCGGGATTAACTTCACCGAAAGCGCCGGAGGCTTGCTCGCCGCGTCTGGTATCAGTGGGGGCACTACAGCCTTTGGCAATGACGCTCAGTTTACGATCAACGGGGGACCGACCCTGACCAGCTCGAGCAACACCTTGGACAGTACCGCGCACGGAATCGCGGGCCTGAGCGTGACGGTCAATTCTCAGACCACCGAGACGATCGCGGTGAGCAACAATACGAGCACGATGCGGAGCTCGATCGAAGACTTCATCAAAAAATTCAATGCGGTGCAGAGCTACATCAGCGATCAAACCAAGATCACCAGCAGCAATGGAAAGGTCACCACCGCGCTGATGGCAAACAACCGGGAAATCCAAAACTGGGCTTCGACCTTCCGCAGCACCGCTTTTGCGGCCGTCAGCGGCTTGTCCGGCACCATCCAGCGCCTGGATCACCTGGGAATCGATTTCACTGCGGGCACCGCCCAACTCGCGATCAAGGATGGCACAAAACTCGATGCCGCACTGCGGGATCATTCCAGCGACGTGGAAGCGTTTTTCAAAACCGCGACCACCGGATTCTCGGCAAAAATCGATTCTTTCAGCAAGACGGTGTTGGGCACGGGAACGAGCGCCACCGGACTGCTCAACACCCAGAAAAATTCTTTGACCAGCGCCAACACAAGTATCGATAAACAGATCGCCGACATCGAACGTCGGCTGGTGAGCGAACGGGCGAAAATGGAAGACGGATTTATCGCGATGGAAAAAGCCCAATCGGTCACCCAGCAGCAGCAGCAGCAGTTGGCCAACGCTTTCAAGTAGCCTCGACTCCCGCGGTGAGACCCGCGGGCGAGCCAAAATCGGCCCGGTGGTTCTCCGCCGGTCTCTTGCGAATCCGGTCTACCTGGGTTCTGTATTCACTGGTTCGTGACAGCATACTGTGCCGTTTATCAACCCGGTTATTAATCTCTGAATTCGGATGAACCTTGCTTCCCGTCTCTTCATCGTTGCCTCGCTCTCCTTCCTGGTGGGCTGTTCCGAGTTGCCGAAATCCGATCCGGCCAAATCCGGTCCTTTTTTCACCCCGACCAACGTCACCCGCCTCGGCCGGATTCCCGCCGAGCTTCGTCGAGTGGTGGTTTTGCCGGCCTCCGGCGGGCCGCAAATGACGGAAGACAGCCTCAACCGTATCGACCAAGCCATTACAGAGGAATTGACCCGCACGGGCCGGTTTGAGGTCGCCCTGGTGCCGCGCGAAGAGTTTCACCGCATGTTCGGACCGCGCGCTCTTTCCACCGTGGATCCCCTGCCCCCGGAATTATTCGAAAAGATGGTCAAGGCCTATGCGGCCGACGGAATCCTCTTCACCGATGTGACCGCCTTTTCTGCGTATCCACCGCTCAACGTCGGTCTGCGTTTGAAATTGGCCAATGTGGCCGATCACCAAATCGTGTGGGCTGCTGATAATTTATTTTCGGCCGCCGACCCGGCAGTCGCGAACGCCGCGCGCCGACACGCCCTTAAACTCGGCAATGATCGCGGGCCGGGGGACCTCAGCCACACCATCTTACAAAACCCGTCGCGCTTTGCGGCCTATGCTGCAGCCAGCACTTTTGAGGCCCTTCCTCCCCGCTAAATGCCAATTATTAGCGTAATATTTTTACTTAAGGCATACCGCGTTTGCACCGATGTGGAGCCTAGCAGCAACCAACGGCGTTCCCTGTATCGCTAGGGCAGACCGTACGACCCTAAACTCATTATGATACAATCTACGTCCAGCTATCTCGGTCTCAATCGGACGGACGTCGTTGGCAATGCAGCAACCAAGACTGCACCTGCGACTCCGCCTCGGACGGAAAACGTCGACTCTATTTCTCGCCTCAACTCCGACGCACTGCAGGCTGCGCTCAACAAAACGCCCGAGGCTCGCCCCGACGTTGTAGCGCGCGGCAAGGAGCTCCTGGTCGACCTGAATTATCCGCCGCGGCAAATTATCGAGAGCCTGGCCAAGCTGTTCACCAACTCGATCGACCTCAGCGAAAACGCTTAATTCTCGCCCCACATGTCGAACTTGGCCGCCCGTGGATATGCGCGCACCTACCAGGCGCAATCCGTCCTCTCCGCCAGCGCGGGTCAACTCATCCTCATGCTGTACGATGGCGCATTGCGCTTTCTCGGACACGCCCGTGATGCGATGGAAATGCCGGAGAAGACTCCGAAGCGTATCGAGGTGATAAATACAAATATCATCAAGGCGCAGAACATTATTTCCGAACTCCAAGGCTGCCTGAATATGGACGCAGGCGGAGATCACGCGAAAAATTTGGATCGGCTCTACGATTATTATCTTCGCCGTTTGCTCGAGGCCAACATGAAGAAACAGCTCGAACCTCTGATCGAGGTGGAACGGCTGGTTCGCATCCTCCGCGACGGCTGGGCTGAAATGCTCCGCAATCAGGAAGCGTCTGGACCGCAACAGAGCATCCGCGGGGTTGCTTAATCCGCCGAACGGCGCCTCGCGCCATGGAGAGCCAGGTGGAAAAAATTGTTCGGCTCGTCGGCGCGCTCGAAATCCTTTCGAACCAATTGTTCGGCGCGCTGAACGCGGGGGACTATCCGGGCGCGCTTGGAATCCAGGACCGTTGCCAGCCCGTGCTCGACGAAATCTCCCGCTTGATGGTCGAACCCGGGCTCGCGCGATCCCTTGACCCAGCCACGCGAGAAAGGGTCGATCGACTCCTGAAAAATCAACTCGACCAAGTCGAACGCATCGAGGCGGACAAGTCTGTCCTGCGCGAAGAGCTCAAGGGGATCCGAACCGCTCAAACGCGCACCCAACGCTTTCGCTCCGCTTATGGAAAACCGGGGTATTCGTCTCCATCAGGCAACTACGCGGAGACCGGCTGAGCAGCTCTCCGCGGAAGGAGGGAGAGCGCGGGTTGGCGGGCCCATCCCCCGATGCAGGCGACCTCGCCTCGCACTTGCGTCCCGAATCCAAACCGCGGATACAGACGCGACGCCTCCGTTTGCGAATAGACGGTCATCCCGGGACTGAGGCCCGGCTCCTTCGCCTTAACTCGCCGCGGCGAGTCGCTCCAGGCCGCTCTGGGTTTCTCCAGGGCGTCGATTGGCCCGTTCTGCCTGCGCGGCGGCCGCAGCGGCCACCCCCGCAACCCAACCGTCGGCCACCTTATCGGCCGCGGCGCTCCAATTGAAGTCGTCCCCCATGGGATAAATGGAACAGGACGCTGTGGCCTGAGACGGCGCCCAGGTGTACTGCGCCCTGATACAAATCTGGCCGTCGGCCAAGGTAAAATTCTGCAGAGTGATACTGCCCGAACCATCGGCAAAAGTCATGCGGGCAATCCCCTTCTGAAAATTGACCGCGCGCTGCGGAGGCGTATTCACTACCTGACACCCCTGATTGATAAGGGCGCTCTCCACCGATGACAGAAGGGATAGAAGACGGGGGGGCATGGCAGGAGTTACTTGCGTGCGCAATCGGCTGTTTTCCCGAATTCTTTAGGAAACTTCTCAAGATTTTTACGGCTGTAGCCGATAACAGACTTCTCTTTCTGAACCAGTCTCCGAAATCTTCCCTCCAGCCAGTGTCCGCTTCAGCCAGTCCCATCGATCCGACCGCTCAAAATTCGGTCAGTCTCAATGCGCTTCTCGCACGCGTAGTGACGGAGTCTACCCAGGCTCTGGTCATCTGCGAAGCTACATCGAATGCGCGCAATGTCGCTTACGTCAACGGCGAGTTCCAGCGGTTGACCGGCTGGACCAGCGAGACCTCGGCGGGACGTCCATTATCGCACCTGCTGCGGCCTCCCGGCGGCCAGTCCGAATGGGACCGGGTCGATGCGATCATGACCGGGCAGACCGCCTGGAGAAAAACCCTGCCCGCCGCCCGGCGCGACGGCACCGTCTTTTGGGCCGACCTCCACGTGTATCCACTCACTGGGAACGAAGGCGCGATCACGCACTGGGTCGGGATGGTTTCGGATGTGACCGAAAACCTGGAGCTGCACGACGCGCTTCATCAGAGCGAAGCCCAGTTGCGTCTCCTAGCGGAAAACATTCGTGACCTGATCACGGTCGTGCGGGAAGACGGGCGCTGCACGTTTGTTTCCGCTTCCTGCTCCGCCCTGCTGGGCTACGAACCAGCCGAGATGCACGGGAGACGGATCCGAGACCTGGTCCACCCGGAGGATCAAGCTCAGTTCGATCGCCACCTGGGAGCCCATTTTTGCGACCAACTGGAGAGCGTGATCGTCCATCGGATGCTGCGCAAAGACGGGACTTATTTGTGGGCGGAGACGACCAGCAAGACCCACCGCGACACCTCCACCCGGCGGCCGACGGAAATCATCTCGACCACCCGCGACATCACCAAACGCCGTCAGGCCGAGGAGAGCCTGCTGGCCATGCACTCGCTCCTCGACACGGTCTACGATGCGGTCCCCATTGGTCTCGGACTTTTGGATACAGGGGGCACGATCATTCAGTGCAACCGCGCCTTCGCCGAGGTCTTCGGTCTGGATCCTCAGGAAGTCGCAGGCCGCGCGGCCGAGACGCTCCTCCCCGCCACCGATCTGGCCCGAGCCACCGTCGCACAGGGCACGGTCTGCGAATGCGAATGTACCCACATTCAGGGTACAACGGTACCGGCTGAACTCACCGTGATGCCGCTGACCGCCAGCGGGGACGCCCAGCGCTTGGTCATCCTCGCCGACCTGCGCGACCGCCGAAAAATGGAGTCGCGCCTCCGCGAAGCGAGCCATTTGGAAAGCCTCGGGACGCTCGCGGGCGGCATCGCCCACGACTTCAACAACATGCTCGCGATCATTCTCGGCTACGCGAGCTTGCTGCGCGAAGCCGCCGAGGAGCCCGCCCGCATCACGCACTATGCGGATACGATTATCGACGCGGGCCGCCGCGGCGCCGATGTCGTCCGTCAGCTCCAGCTTTTTGCCAACACCCAAGACGCCGAGCTGGCTCCGATCGATCTCCACCAGCTGATCGATGAAAACGTCAATCGGATCTGTGCCAGCTGGCCAGAGACCATTCAGGTGATCAAAGCCTTCGGCGCCAACGAGCCTCTGCTGACCGCCGACGCCCATCAGCTCAGTCAGGCGGTGCAAAAACTTTTGGAAAACGCGCACGAAGCCATGCCGCAGGGGGGGCAGGTCACGGTGCGCACTTCGGACGTCCGCCAGGCCTTTTTTTCCCCCGGCAGTCCAGCGACCGAGCAAAAACTTTTTCTCCGTATCTCCATTCAAGATACAGGCCTGGGGATGGACGCAGCCACGCGCGCCCGGATGTTCGAGCCCTTTTTCGCGCGAAACAAAAACCCGGAAACCCGCGGCCTGGGACTCGCGGTGGTTTATGGAATCATGCGGGCTCATCGCGGCCTGATTGAGGTCGACAGCGCTCCCGGCCAGGGCACCACCGTGCACCTGCTTTTCCCGCGCGCCTCCGTCAAACCCGAGTTCACCACGCCACCTTTCTCCGAACCTTTTCACGCCACGGCCGACCGTCGCACCCTTCTCCTGGTCGAGGACGAACAGGATATTGGCGCATTGTGGCTGGAAATATTACCCACCGACGGTTGGCGCGTGTTATGGGCGCGCGACGGCGGCGAAGCGATTCGCCTTTTCCGGGCTCATCGCGACGAGATTGCCTTGGTTTTCACCGATATCGGTCTGCCCGTGCTTGACGGCTGGCAGGTTGCGGAAACAGTTCGCCGCGAAGTGCCAGGCATGCCATTGCTGATTGCCAGCGGTGCCTTCCGCAGTGGTGATCGTCAGCGAGGCATTGCCGATCCGGTCGCGTATCTTTCAAAGCCCTACGTTCCTTCCAAGGTCATTAAACAGATTCGCAGTCTTGTCCCGGCTTAACCGTTTCAGTTGTCCGCTAAAGAGATCCGCCTCGCTTTAACATCCGCATCCGAGTTGTCTTTTGGTTGTGAAAAACAGCGCGGGTACCCCGGAGACCCTGCTTTTGCCTTTCGCCTTGCCGAATCAGCAATAGATTCCGACGTCCTCCCCCTTCGCGTACGCCGCTATGTCTCTCGAAAGAATTCTCGTTCTCGACGACGAACCGCTAATCCAAAAAGTTTTGGACGAGTTGTTCCGCCGAAAGAAATTCACCGTCACGATCGCCGGCTCGATCGCTCAGGCGGAAAGCCTCCTGGCCAAAGAAAATTTTGATTTGATCATGCTGGACGTGCGTCTACCCGACGGCGACGGGCAGCAATTTCTCGAGCGCGTGAGCACGCTTCCCGACCGGCCGCTTGTCGTGATGATGACCGGACACGGCACCATAGAGAGCGCGGTCGCTTGCATGCGAGCAGGCGCATTCGACTATCTGATCAAACCTTTCTCGCCCGGTCAGATTGAGATTATCCTGAAGAAAGCGGACTCCTACCGGCAGTTGGTAAAAGTTAACCGTTACTTCAGCGAGCAAGACGGCGGCGATGGAGATATGCTCGGCCGCGGTTCGACCATGGTTCGTCTCCGTCAGTTGATCGAACGGGTCGCTCCCACCGACGCCACGGTCCTGATCACGGGCGAAAACGGCACGGGCAAGGAAATGATTGCGCGTGAGCTTTACCGCCACTCCCCGCGGCGCAACGAGCCTTATATAAAGATCAATTGCGCGGCGCTGTCGGAGAGTTTGATCGAGAGTGAACTCTTCGGTCACGAAAAAGGTGCCTTCACCGGAGCCACCGACCGACGGGAAGGACGTTTCGAGTTGGCCAATCGCGGCACCCTCCTCCTCGACGAGGTGAGCGAAATTCCGCCCAATCTACAGGCCAAACTTCTGCGCGTGCTCCAGGAACGGGAGTTCGAACGGGTCGGCGGCACCAAGACGATCAAGGTCAACGTGCGCATCCTCGCCACGTCCAATCGCGATTTGATGCATTTCGTGGAGAAGGGCCAGTTCCGCTCCGATTTGTATTATCGCCTGAATGTCTTTCCGGTCCACGTCCCGCCCTTGCGCGAGCGCCCGGAGGATATTCTCCTTCTCGCTGAAGCGTTTCTTCGCCGCTTCGCGCGCAAACACGGCATCAAGATCCCGGGCTTTTCCGACCAAGCCGCGGCCGCGGTGGTGGCGTATCCATGGCCTGGTAACGTGCGCGAACTCCAGAACACGATCGAGCGCGCGGTCATTCTCTCGGAGAACGGCCGCCCCATATCTACCTCCGCCCTCGGCCTTCCAACTTTGACTCGCCTGGTCGGCGCGCCCATTCCTGTATCCACTCCTTCAACACCGCCGACCCCGCCCCCCGTTTCCGCGCCCGCTTTCGCGGTCGCGAATGCCGCGCCCAATGAATCGTCCATCCAGCGCTTGTCCGAGGGTCTGGGCTCCGGCGAAGGCGCGACCAGAACCGCGGTGGCCGAGCCTCTCGCGGTGGCCGAAGCGTCCGAACCCGCGGAAAAAATGACGTCGGTCATCCCGCTCGACGAGTTGGAAAAACAAGCGATCCTTTCCGCCCTCCGCTCCACCGGGGGCAACCGCACTCGAGCGGCCGAGCTGCTTAAAATCAGCATTCGCACCTTGCGCAACAAGCTCCAGGAATACCGCGCCTCGGGTGATTTCACCGACGGCGATCCGGATTGCGAAGGGTGACCCAGCGCCGGCCAAAACGTAACCGAAAAACGGATACGTATGCCGCGACGAGCGTCCGTGCGAAGGACGAACGGGTGAAGGCGAGAGAGCACGAACCCGTGCGCCGCAGCGTGGAACGCGGAGCGCAGAGACGGCCCGAGGATCGGAGTCGTTCTCCCTTTAGGACTCGCCGGAGAACAGCCTTCGTGGGTGCGCCGCGGAAAAGCAAGTGATCGGAACACCTCGTCGCCTCGCATCGAAACGGCGGTCGACGATTCCCTCTGCGGCGTCCTCGAAATGTGAGGAAAAAGTGAATCGATCACCGCCCCACTGCCCAGACGGCAAATAGGGTATCTTACTCCCGTAAATTTCGCTGGGCGTACTCAATCTGTGGCCGCTTGGGCCGATTGATTCATTAATGCAGTCAGTTTGCTTTCAATTTAAAGGCCTACGCTCGCTCCTCATTTTCATTGGGATCGGGCTCTGCGCTTTTTTAAGTGGCTGCACCAGTTTGCCCAGCTTCGCCGGTGGCACGGCCCCGCGCTCCAGCGTCTCACGGGAGCACGCTTTGTCTCTCGCTCAAATCACTGCGGCAACCGTGGGTGGCCAGGTTTTTACCGTTGCCCCGACGGGCAGCATGAAGCCGACGCTGGACGAAAGCAGTGTGGTCACGGTCGAGAAAGTGGCGTTTACCCAGCTCCGAGCCGGCGACATCGTGATTTACCGGAATGCCGAGGGAATACCGATCATTCATCGCCTTTACGAGCAGCACGGCGCGGCTTGGCTGGTTTTGGGCGATAATAATGGAAGCGTCGATCGAGAGGCCGTGACCTCGCGCAATCTGGTCGGGCGAGTTTGTGCGATTTTTTATACTTCTTCCGGGGCGATGCCCGAAGGCACCGCAGCCCTGGCTCAACGATGAATCGGAGCGGACGCCTCATGGGCGACCTTAGGAATCCGCTAAAGCTACTGTATTTGGGTCGATAATAAAGCGAGGCCTCACGTCCCCTTTATTTCCCCCGATTCATGCCCACAATCGATCAGATTAGCGAAACTGTATTCCGCGACACCATAAACCGGGCTGTACAAGACGTATTCAAAACGATGTTAGGCCGTACTGCTGTTCTCCATACCGCCTCCGACGTCGCTAATGCGGACGGCACTCCTTGGGAGCACCCGGTCCAGATCGACGGTCAACAGGTGGTCGGGACGGTCGGTTTCATCGGAGACATCAGCGGCTTGATCTATCTTTATCTCACGGTCGATTTCGCCAACGAGATCGCCGGTTATATGCTCAGCATGTCTTCCTCTGAACTGACCGACTCGGGTCACGAGGTGGTCAATGATGCGGTGGGCGAGCTCACCAATATGACGGTGGGAACGTTTAAAAACCAACTCGCCGACAAAGGTTTTCCCTGTCGCCTGACCATCCCATCGATTTTGCGGGGCAGTAATTTCTCGATCGAGCCCGTCAGCTCCGCCACGCGTCGTATCTATCGATTCAGCATCGGCCCTTCCGTCCTTGTGATCGACCTCTTGATGAAGACCGGAGACTAACAACCGCACTTTCCAGCCCCCGCCATGCGCTACAAAATCCTCACCGTCGACGACTCAAAAACCGTTCGTATCATCGTTAAAAAGGCCTTTAAATCCTTCGACTGCGAAATCATCGAAGCGTCTAACGGCGTTGAGGGCCTTGCCGCGGCAAGCAAAGAGAAGCCCGATCTGATTCTCCTCGATATTACGATGCCGGTGATGGACGGAGTGGAGATGCTGACCAAGATCAAGGCGTCGCACGAACTGAAGAGCATTCCCGTCATCATGCTCACGGCCGAGGGCGGCCGCGACAACGTGCTTAAAATCGCGAAGATCGGCGTGCGCGATTATATTGTTAAACCTTTCAAGGAAGAGGTCCTGGTCGAAAAATGTGGGCGGGTCATTTCGTTGAAGCCTCTGACCGACGGTCCGATTAAAACCAAATCCGTTTTCGACCCGGCGATCATTCTCGTGGTGGAAGACAAACCCGCGATTATCACCCAGATTCAGGACGGCTTAAAGCACACGCCCTGGAAGGTTCACGGCGTGCACAATCCGGCCGATGCGATCGAATTTTGTAATAGAACTCCGCCCGACGCGATCATTATAAGCCTGACGCTGCCGGAGGAAGCCTCGATTCCGCTTTTCCGTCAAATCCGGCAAAACGTAAAATCGAAATATACTCCAATTTTTGGCTTAGTAATAAAGACCGATCTCGCTCTGCAACAGCAGGGACAGCAGGTAGGTTTCTCCCATATCCTCACCAAACCGATCGACAACGCGGAGCTCGAGGCGCGCATCGCCAAGGCGATGAATTTGGATACGTCGCAGCGGTATTTCATGGTCGACGGCGATGTATTCGTGATGCGGTTACCAGCGGTCACCAATGCACCGGTGATCAGCGAGATGCTCGGTTATTTGAAATCGAAGGTGGCCGAGGCGGTCGACAGCGGCATCGTCAAAGCGGTGATCGATCTGCACGAGCTGAAGGGCATCACGCCTGAGATTATCAAACTGCTGATTCAAGCCATGGCGACCTGCAAGGACCTCGCGCTGCAATTCACCTTGGTCGGCAACAGCCAGATTATCTCGGAATGCAAGAGCTCCGAAGACACGCGCAACTGGCAGTTCCACGATTCGCTTGCCGACGCCAAAGCCAGCTTTGCCAAAGGCTCACCCATCACCCCACAGCCGGCCGGAGCGGCGTAAGACAAAGCAGCATAATACAATTTAGGCTACGGTCTTTGGAACTGTAGCCCCCTGCGATACCGCGCCCCTTCACCCGGGCGCGGTTAGTTTTTTTAGAGGGCCGTCGTAATGGCTTTTTAGATACGCGGTAAAACGACGGAAGAGCGCGCTCAAAGCGGTATTTTCGCGCTGCCCATCGTTTCACGAAAACACTTATAAGAGAGCTCATAGGTCTTCAAAGGACCGCGCCAGCGGAGGTGGCGTCGAGCCGGCTCCACCCGCAGTCGCAACTTCAAAATCCCAATCTGCCACCGGTAGGCCCAGCCGTGGAGCTTCAGCACCCAGGCCGCCCAGGACGGCGAATAATGTTTGCGGCAGAACCGGACAAATCCGCGCTCCATCAATCCCAGTTTCCTTTCGCTCGGCACCGCCGCCTCGTTGCCGTAGGAAGCGCCAAAAAGATGGGTGATGCGTGCGGACGAAGTGAATACTACCCGCCACCCCTCCTGGTGGGCACGGTAACACAAATCGGTGTCCTCAAAATAGGCTTCGAAACTTTCATCGAAAAGCCCGAGCTTCTCCGCCAGTTCGCGCCGAATCATCAGCCCGGCGCCCACGATGTAGCCCACATCGGTGAGCCCTTGGTCCGGCCGCGGGGTCACGGCGAGATTGGGCCAACCCTGCAGTTTTCCGCGGGATTGCACCCCCAGGGCGCGTGCTAACTCAGTGAATACGCCGGGAAAAGCTCCGTAAGCGTGCTGGAGAGAGCCGTCCGGATTGATCAGGAGACCACCGCAAATTCCGACGCTCGCTTGCTCGTCGAGCACCTGGGCGAGGGCCGAAATCGCGTCGTTTTGAAGCACGGTGTCATTATTCAGCAGGAGAATATAACGCCCGCGAGCCAGGGGCAGTGCGGCGTTATTCGTTCGAGCGAAGCCAGAGTTGCGCGGGTTGACCTGGACCACCGCTTGGGGAAAGTGCCGGCGCACGAATTCCACACTGCCATCCGGAGAAACATCGTCCGATACGATGACCTCGAAACTAACTGATTTCGTTAACTGATAGATAGATCCCAAACAGTCCTTCAGCAATTTTTCCCCATTCCAATTGGCAATGATGATCGATACGTCGCAAGTACTTCCGCTCGCTGACAGAGGTGTGGGAGGAGGGGCGGCGGTCATGGAGGAAAAACGGGACGAGCTGGCGGCAGTAGATAAGTAACTCCCCTTCCGTCAAGTAGAGTGCTGGGCTTTCCGAATCCGAGGGAACCACCGAACCGGCGCCCGCACTATGGCGCGCATGATTCACCCGTCGCGCGCCCGGTCGCTCCCGACAAGCGGTTCCGGCGAAGGAGCAGTGACTTCCATTCCTGGGCGCCTCGCCGAGGGTGGAGGTGCCGCTCCCTCGCGCCCTATTTCCGCAAGCGAGGCGCTGCCGTCTTCCGGCCCTTCTCCGCTCGCCACCCGCGCACGTCTGATCGCGTTTTATCTTCCGCAATTCCATCCCATCCCCGAAAACGACGCGTGGTGGGGCAAAGGTTTTACCGAATGGACCAACGTCGGTCGGGCCAAGCCGATTTACCGCGGGCACGTCCAGCCGCTCCTGCCCGCGGACTTGGGCTTTTACGACCTGCGCTTACCCGAGGCACGCGAAGCCCAGGCCGAGCTCGCTCAGCAGCACGGGATCGAAGGTTTTTGTTATTGGCACTACTGGTTCAACGGCAAACGCGTGCTGGAACGTCCCTTTGAAGAGGTGTTGGCCAGCGGACGCCCCGGTCTGCCTTTCTGCCTCGGCTGGGCCAACGAATCCTGGTCCCGCTCCTGGCTGGGCGACAGTCGGCAGATTATCCTCGAGCAGACGTATTCAGATGCGGATACACGGGCCCACGCCCAATGGTTGGCCAAGGCCTTCGCCGATCCCCGGTATTTGCGAATTCACGACCGCCCGCTCTTTTTGGTTTACCGCCCCGCGAAACTGCCGGACCCCAAACGTTTCACCGATCTTCTCCGTTCCGAGATCACCCGACTCGGTTTGCCCGAGCCTTATTTGGTCGGAAGCGACGCGCATTCATTTGGCACGGACATGCGGCAGTACGGCTTCGACATCACGGAGCATCACGAACCGCAACTCGGCGTTTTGCCGGGCGCGCTCTCGACCTCTTGGCGCGAAGGCCTGCGAGAGATTTTGAAGGGCAAGCGCATGTGGCACCGGGCCAAGGTCTATCGTTACGAGGATGCTCGACGCTGGATGGATGCGGTTCGCCCGCATTTTCCTCATCTCTCGGGCTACTTTGTCGGTTGGGACAACACCGCCCGACGAGGCAAAGAGGCCATGGTGATCCACGGCGCGACGCCTGAATTGGTCGGCGCCGGACTCAATCGCTTGATCGATTCCCTCCAGGATCGCCCCTGGGATCAACGGGTCGTCTTCGTCAATGCCTGGAACGAATGGGCGGAGGGAATGTACCTCGAGCCGGACCAAAAGCATGGAATGAAAATGCTCCAGGCCGTCGCTGCGGCTAATCAAGTGAAGGCCGCTTCACGTCCGGCGTAATCCCGGTTTTACCACCGTCCCAATCGTTACCGCTCCTCCACCTTTTTCCATGAAGCCACGTGTCATTGCGATCCACCTTCCGCAATTCCATCCCATCCCGGAGAACGACCGATGGTGGGGAAAAGGATTCACCGAGTGGAGAAACGTGGCCCGCACGCGCGTGCTTTTCAACGGTCACGAGCAGCCACACGTCCCGTCTGATCTCGGGTACTACGATCTACGCCTCCACGAAGCGCGCGTCGCCCAAGCCGAGCTCGCCCAGGCCCACGGAATCGACGGATTTTGTTATTATCACTACTGGTTTCACGGCAAGCAGCTGCTGGAACAGCCCGTCAATGGCCTTCTGAGCCGCGGCAAACCTGATTTCCCGTTCTGCCTTTTCTGGGCCAACGAACCCTGGTCGCGCCGTTGGACGGGCGACGAAAAGGAGGTCCTGATGGACCAGACGTATTCACCGGAAGACGACATTGCCCACGCTCGCTGGCTCTGTCGCGCCTTCGCCGACCCGCGCTACATTCGAGTGAAGGGGCGTCCTGTATTCATTATTTACCGACCTCATCATCTGCCAGATGTCCAAGCCTCGCTCGCCCGCCTGCGCCAGGAATGTATCCGCGCCGGCGTCGGAGACCCGTATCTGATTGGCGCCGATGCCCGTTGCGGTGGGACGGATTGCCGTAGTTTGGGATTCGATACGACACTTCGTTTCGAACCGAAGCTCGGCGCGCTCCCCCACAGTCAGCTCGAGCGACCCAGCCTGAAACACCTCTGGCGCAATCTCAAATTGGGCGTGTTCAGCGCCCGTCTCAAAGTCTACGACTACCTCGAGGCATGTAAGGCTATGCGGTGGTACAACCCCGATTATCCAATCGTCCCGAGTGTATTTGTCGGCTTTGACAACACCCCGCGCCGGGGCGCCCAGGGCTTGATCGTGGTGAACAATTCGCCGGCCGCGTTCCAAATGCAGGTTGAAAACGAGCTCCGGAAGACCCCGCATCCCGAGCGAGAGGACGACCTTCTTTTCATCAATGCCTGGAACGAATGGGCGGAGGGAAATCACCTCGAGCCCGATCTTCGCCACGGACACGCCTATCTGGACGCCCTGAAAAGCGCGATCGACGGAGCCGCCGCTCAGCCCTCTCGGACCAAGAAGGCGGTCGCACAGGAAGCGGCCGGATCCGTTCTGGCCTGATGAACGCGCCCCGGCCCAACCGCTTTTTTCGCGAGGAAAACAGATCGAGCCTCCGTCGCGGTTAAATCTTTTTTCCTTCCCCGCCCAGCGTCTTTCCATGCGGATCCTCATCGCCACTCCTTATCTGCCTTGGCCGCTCAACAGCGGCGGCAACGCTGCGCAGTTCTCCACCCTGGAGTCTTTGATGCAGGATCACGAGTTCACGCTCGTCGCGCCGTTTTATCGGCCGGAGCAAGCCGCCTTGGTCCGGGAGCTCGCGGCCAAGCTGCCGCAGGTTCGAGTCCGCGGGGTGTTCTGCGGAGCACCGCCGGAGCGCAGTGTGGACAAGGCGCTGCGTTGGGCGAAAAAAACCGCCCGGCGTTTGCTACGTCGGCCTCCTCTGCTCGTGGGCGATGGCCTGCCTTATTATCCTTTCAACCCGCTGCCCGGCGCCTTCGTTCACGCCTTAAGCGAAGAGCTGCAAAGGGGCGTCGACTTGGTCCAAGCCGAGTTTGCCGAGATGCTGCCGCTCGGTCTCTGGCTGCCTCCTCAGTTGCCGCGGTTGTTCATTCACCACCAGATCCACACCATCTACGCCGAACGCTTCCTCAAGGCCAACTCCTCTCATCCGTATTCAAAATACCTGACAGATTGGATGAGCCATCAGGAGCAAATGTACCTCCAGCACTTCGATGCGATCGTTACCTTCAGCGACGAAGATCGCCGGATTCTGAGCGAATGGCCCGGGATCAAGCAGGTCTTCACCAGTCCGTTCCCCGTGCCAACCGACGTCGGTTTTGCCGAAAAACTGGCTCCTTCGTTCAACGGACGGTTCATCTTTCTCGGCTCGGAAGACCACGACGCCAACCGCAGCGCGCTCAGCTGGCTGATCAAGGACATCTGGCCCAAAATTCGGGCCGAGCTGCCCGACACTCAATTGGAGATCATCGGCCGCTGGAGCGAATCCTGGCAATCGATCCATTCGTCGCCAAAAATCCGATACGTCGGTTTCCTCCCCAACCTCGGCGAGGCCATTCAGGGTGGAATCATGTTGGTGCCTCTCCTCGTCGGCAGTGGAATCCGGACGAAAATTCTCGCCGCCCTCGCCCAAGGCGTGCCCGTGGTCACGACCGCGGTCGGAGCGGAAGGCCTGCTCGCGCAGCCGGGCGTCGATCTTTTGATCAGCGATGAAGCCCAGGCTTTTGCCTCCGCCGCGATCACCTTGGCCAAGGACCAAAAGCAGTGGGTCGAGCTCAGCAGTTCAGGCCACCGCACCGTCCAGCGCCACTACTCGCCCGAGCAAGTCCGCCGCCGTCGCAACGAGATTTACGCCACCCTCCAGCCGGCGAAGGTCTCACAGAAAGAGCTGATCCTCTCCTAGGCACGGCGTTGGCCAGTGGCCCGCCGCGACGCGCTAGCAGGCGGGTCGGCGGCTCCCCTCATTTCCTCAGAAGAGAGCTACACCGGCTCTCGTGGTCTATTGAGTACCCCTCACCCTGTGGCCAACGTAAGAAAAGGCCTCGGTTTTTACGCCGGATTTAACTCAAGCGGCTGTCTCTAGGGTCGAAAGGTAAGCGAGCGGTTACGCGCGTGGGTTTTCCCCCACCCGAGGTTTTCCCTCCAGAAACGCAGCGGGGAGCCGATAGACGGTTTGGGCCCATCAGCTACTCCGCCTCGGCGGAGAAAGGGACCATCATGACTTTCGCACTCAAATCCTTGCTCGCACGGAGAGCGCGGTACTCGCGTCTCCTCACGCTAAGCCTATTCGTAGCTATGGCTTCGAAGGGGTTGGCGCTGAGCGCGCCCCAAAGGATCTTTCGGCCCCAAACCGCTCCGCGACGTGTCGTGTCGCACAGCCCGGCCGCTCTTCCCTACCTCGCGAAATTCGGTGCCGTTCCGCTCCGTTTTGCCCCTCCGCCCCCCGAGGCCACCGAGCGACCCGCGCCTCCGGAACCGGCTCACCCGATCGAAACGCCTCCTCCCGCAGCTCAATCCTCGTCCCTTCCCCCTGCTGCCTCAAGCGAGTCGAGCTCCGCGCCAGCTACCGGCTCCACCGAGCCGACGAACAAGTTGATGCGTATTCTCCCGGACGATACACCGCACAACGTCCGGACCGAGGATGTGATGTCGTATTTCCAACTCCCTCCGCCCAGTGAACGCTCGAACGTCTCGGGCGTGAATGTGCCTTTCGCACCGGCTCAGCCCGGTGGCTCGACCGTCCCGCCCAGCTCAGCGACTTATCAACAGAAATGAGGCTACCGGCCACTTTTCTCCTCATTTGCGGAGCGCTCGCGGCTAATCCCGAGCCGGCTCCTCGCGGTGCGGAGTCACCAGCGGAAGCTCCCTCTGTCCCGGCGGTTCCGACCGCCGAACCCGTCGTCACGGCTCCGGCCGCTCCAGCGGCCGAGGTGCCTTCGTCTCCCGCTCCCGCCGCGGCCGCGCATCCCACGCCGAGCGAAGAAGTGCCCATGCCGGCCGAGGCTCCGGCCGCGACTAAATCTCAACCGCCGGCGCGAAAAGAAGAGGCGCTCGAGGTTCCCTCCACCACCCAAGCCGCTTCAGCCGAGGGTACGACCTTGTTGGACCACAAGGACCTCAATCACGTCCAAGTCGGCCACCAAGCCAAAGCGGAGGAAATCGCCAGCTTGCTCCGAATTGGACACACCAAGCAGGAGAAGGGTGATTATGCGACGGCCGAGATGTCGTACCTCCAAGTCCTCGCCGAGCACGCCACGCCGGAGCAAAACCGCGAAGCGATTATCGGGTTGGCCCGCACGTATCGAAAAAAAGGAGACTTCACCAAGGCCGGCGCCTCCTACGAGCGTTTCATCAAGGAGTATCCAAATGATGGAGAACTCCCGCTCGTTTTCCTCGAACTTGGACGCACCCTCCGCGCCCTCGGGGCTCATCAACAGGCGATCACCCGTTTTTACAGCGTCCTCAACATGACGCTGAAAATTCCCACCCAAGGCCCCGACCAGTACCGGCAGTTGGTCCGCACCGCCCAGTATGAAATCGCGGATACGTATTTCCAAATTGGAGACTACGCCCAAGCCAACCGCTACTTCTCGCGGCTGAAGCTGCTCGATCTCGCCCCGGAAGATCGCGCCCGCGCCCATTTCAAGTCTGCCCTCGCTCTCGCGCTGTCCGGCGAGGACGACAAGGCCGTGCTGTCGCTGCGGACTTTTCTCGACCAGAATCCCGACGACGAAAACATCGCCGAGGCCCAGTACCTCCTCTCCGTTTCCCTCCGGCGACTGGGCCGCTCCCAGGAATCGCTTCATACCACCCTCGGCCTGCTCAAGGTGGAAAGCAGTCGGACGGAAAAAGACCCGGTGCGCTGGCAGTACTGGCAACGCAAAACCGGCAATCAACTGGCCAACGATTTCTACGAACGCGGCGAGATCGAAGGTGCGCTCCAAATTTATACCAGCTTGGCCCAGCTCTCCACCGAGCAGGCTTGGACCCTTTCCGCGACCTATCAAATGGGTCTCTGCTACGAACGGCTGCGGCACTTCGACCGCGCTCGCGAGTGTTACAGCAGCATCGTGAGCAAAACCCAGGACGCGAAAAACCAAGGAAAACTGCGCGCTGACGTGGCGGACTTGGCCGAGATGGCGACGTGGCGACTCGGACAGCTCGACTGGCAGCTCACGACCGAAAAGCAGATTTCCGCTATTTTTGCGCCGGCTGTGCCTCATCTACCGGCTTCTCCCGCTCCACTCACATCCGATCCCTTATCCGCTGTCGACCATGACGTCCACGGAAGCGCTCCAATCGCATCTCACACTGTGCGATGAGCTCTACCAGCTCACGCTGGAAGAAAACCGATTTTTGAAGCAACAGCAACGCGTCCCCGACGCTCCCTTGCTGGACCGCAAGCGCGGACTGCTCACGCGGCTCGACGCTAGTCTGACTCAGTTGAAAGCCGGATCGGATACGCCTCCTCCCCTGAGAGCCGAACCGGGTCGCAAAGAAATCATCGAGAAAGCGCGGGGCAAGATCCTGCAGATTCTTCACCTGGATCGAGAAAACGAACAGCTCCTGCTCCGCTACAGTTTGGGCGCGCGGCCCAAGCTCAACGCTCCCGTCCCGAGCACCCCCGCCGCGGTGCCCTCCCGCCTGCAACGGCTCTACGAACGCCACTCCTAACGCGGGCGAGTTCACCGTATCCATTTTCCAGATTTAACTCAACCGAGCGCCCATGCACCCTCGCATTTTAGTCAACGAAGACTCGGAGATCGACTTCAAGCTGCTCGAAGCCGAATTCAAACGGGCGCAGTTCGACTGTCATCTCCGCCGGGTCGGCACGCGCGAACATTTCAATCGCGAGCTCCAGGCCTTCCGTCCCGATCTGATCATCTCGGACTATTACCTGATCGGTTTCAATGGTCTGGACGCCCTCGAAATCGTCCGGGAGGCCACGCCGGATACGCCGTTGATCATCCTGACCAATGCGTTGAATGAAGAGACCGCGGTCGAGTGCATGAAGCGGGGCGCGACCGACTATGTATTGAAGAATCGGTTACCTCGGCTGGTCGCGATTCTCAAATCCGCCCTGGATCGACAGCGGCTGAGCCGCGAAAACGTCCGCATTCACCGTGAGTACGAGCAGCTGATCCGCCTCACCCCCGATCTCTTCTGCTTGGCCGGTCTCGATGGGACGCTTCAGGTGGTCAACCCCGCTTGGACCCTGCGCTTGGGTTTCACCGAGAGCGAACTGGTCAACCGTCCCCTCTTTACCTTGGTCCATCCGGACGATCGCCACGCGCTCGATTCCTGGTGGAGCGGCCTGGTCTCGCGCGGACAAACCTCGGCTCCTTTCAGCACGGCCGCCTCGCCGCTCGATTTCGACTGCCGTCTGGTCCACAAGGAGCAGGGATTTCGCTATATTCAATGGAGCGCCAAACCCTTTCCGGCGGAAAACAAGATCTACGCCTACGGGCATGACGTGACCGAACGGAAGCAGGCCGAATACGCGCTCCGGGAAAGCGAAGCTCGCTTCCGCCGCATGGCCGACTCCGCTCCGGTGTATATTTGGATGTCGGATACAACCAAGGCCTTCGTTTACTTCAACCAGCCCTGGTTGGAATTTACTGGCCGGCGTCTTTCGGAGGAACTGGGCTGCGGTTGGACGGATAATATTCATCCGGAAGACCACGAGCGCTCCCTCCAAGCCTACGAAGAAAGTTTCGCCGCTCGGGTGCCGTTCCGCACTGAGTACCGGTTGCGCCGTCGCGACAACCACTACCGCTGGGTGGTCAGTCACGGCACACCGCGTTACGACGAGCACGGCACCTTCGCCGGTTTTATCGGTTCGTGTTTCGACGTCACGGATCAGCACGAGGTCGAGGCCCATCTCGCCTACCGCGCGATCAAGCAAGCCGCGTTAGCCAGCTTTGGGCGTTTCGCGCTCGCGCAACACACCTTCGCCGAGCTGACCCAGGAAGCAGCCCGGTTGATTTCGGATACGCTGCGGATCGATCGCAGCGCGATCCTCGCGCTGGGCGACGACGGAGAAACGCTGATGTTGTCCGCTTATTCCGGACCGGAGTTTTCCCCGCCCGATCTTCCGCTCGGCAAACTCTCCGACTGCGTGAATCACGGCGAGCAGCCGATTCACCTGACGGAAGACCCCAAAAATTTTCCGGGTGCCGCCACCCTTTTTGCCATGGGCATTCGCTCGGGCGTGGCCGTACCGATCGGCAATGTCCGAACCACCTACGGTTTCATCACCGCGCTCTCCGACCAAGACCGGCTCTTCAATCGCGAGGCAGTCGATTTCATGCAGGGCCTGGCCAATATCCTCAGCACGGTCCATCAACGCGAACGCGCCGAGGCCGCCCTGCAGGAAAGCGAACAGAAGCTGCTTCAATCTCAAAAAATGGAAGCGGTCGGCCTGCTCGCCGGGGGCGTGGCGCACGATTTCAACAATCTGCTCACTGCGATTCGCTGCTACGGCGATATCCTCCACGACGATTTGGCCACGATCGCACCGGAGCTGCGGTCAAAAGCGGGCGAGATCCTCAAGGCCACCGCTCGCGCCAGCGCGCTGGTCCGGCAGCTCCTCGCCTTCAGTCGCAAGCAGGTCCTGCAACCCGAGTTTCTCGATCTGAACCACGTGGTCGGCGATCTCAAGGATCTGGTTCGCTCGCTCCTCAGCGAAAACATTTCTCTCGACGTCGATCTCAACGAAACCGCGGTCAACGTCGAAGTCGACCGCAGTCAAGTCGAGCAGGTGTTGATCAACCTCGCGATCAACGCTCGGGACGCCATGCCCCAGGGCGGCAAACTCACTCTCCGCACCCGAACACGCGCCTATCACGAAGGCGACATCCCAGACCTGCCGGCCGGCAGTTACGCTGAATTGAGCGTGATCGATACGGGCATGGGAATGAGCGACGAAGTGAAAGCAAAAATATTCCAGCCGTTTTTCACCACCAAGCCGAAAGGCCGCGGCACCGGTCTTGGCCTGGCGACCTGCGCTGTAGTGCTAAAACATTACAGCGGCTCCATTCAGTTCGAGAGCGAGCTCGGGCGTGGAACCACCTTCCGCGTGCTCTTGCCCCAGGTCTCGCCGCCTGCGCTCAACCTCGATTTCAACTTCGACGACGAACCCCGCGCCGGCACCGAGACCATCCTGCTGGTGGAGGACGACGACGCGATTCGCTCCGTCACCGCCGCGATTCTGCGTTCCCTGGGTTATCAAATTTTCCCGCTGACCAGCGGTGACGAGGCCCTCGCCTTTTGCTCGGCCGACAATGCGAGCAGCATCGATCTGCTGCTGACCGACATCGTCATGCCGTACATGGGCGGTCGCGAACTAGCCGAGCGGTTGCTCACCACCCGTCCCGATCTGAAGGTCCTCTTCATGTCCGGTTACGTGGACGATCCGATCATCCTCCAAGCAGTCCAAGACGCGGCCATTCCCTTCCTCGAAAAACCGTTCACGCGCGACGGCTTGGCCAAGAAGGTCCGCGAGGCCCTCGACACGCCGCGCAGTGCGGTCCGGCGCTGAGTGCGACCCTCGCTTTCGTAGTTGTTCTCTCGGTACGGGGCCGGCGAATTCGGCCGCTGACTGGATCGATCCCGGAAGCAGACCTGACGTTTCGTGGCAGACGCTCCGAGCGCGCGCTACTCAATTCCGCGCGACCTTCCCCCGATTAAGTCTCGTATCCGCGTTCACAACCGTCTGGGTTTGGACGCATGTTTACCGCTTCATTCTGCCGGCGTCCGGGCCGTGCGGTGCTGGTGGCCGCAGCGGCCTTGCTGACGCTTTCCACCTTGCGCGCCGAAGGTCCTTATCGCAGCCGCGACAATCCAAATCCCAACGATGCCGGGGAGCCGACCTACCCGATTCCTTACCAGTTGCCCAAGGTCGGCGAGATCACGGACGTCTTGGATCGGGTGCGCGACTACCTCGAACGCGCCTCGCCCACGCAGGTGATAGATCGCAAAACCGGTCAGCCGATCACCGACTTTTCCACTCCGGTGGAAAATGCCGTGACCACGCGGAGCGAGGAGGACTTTAATCCTCTGGGGTACGAAATGGGCGTTATCCATGCGGGGATGATGAAGTCGGCCGCGGTCACAGGAAATCCCGCCTTCACCGCCTTTACGCAGCGTCACCTCCAATTCATCGCGGACCGGCTGCCCTATTTCCGCGCTCAGGCCGAGAAATTCAAACAGGGCCGCAACAGCTTTCGTCCCATCCTCGAACCGCGTGCTCTCGACGACTCAGGCTCGATGTGCGCCGCGCTAATCCGGGCACGTCTAGGCAAGATTGGCCCGGACCTGATGCCGGTCATCACCACCTGGAGTGACTACATCGCTCACGGTCAATTTCGGTTGTCCGACGGCACGCTGGCCCGCCAACGTCCGCAGCCGGAATCCCTTTGGTCCGACGATTTCTATATGAGCGTGCCCGCTCTGGCCGAGATGGGGCGTCTGACCGGCGAGACCGCCTGGTACGACGACGCGGTGAAAACCGTGCTGCAAATGTCGAGTCGTCTCTTCAATCCCCAGCTCAACCTCTACACTCATGGCTGGACCAGCAACAACCCGGACGCTCCGCGGTTTTACTGGGGGCGGGCCAACGGCTGGGCCATCATCGCGATGTGCGATCTGTTGGACGTGCTGCCCAAAGATCATCCCGGTTATGAGAAAGTGATGGCTCAACTTCGCCTCTCGATCCGCGGAGTGGCGCAGTTTCAGTCGGGAGCCGGGCTCTGGCACCAGATGCTCGATCGAAGCGATTCCTACCTCGAGACCTCCGCGTCCGCCATGTTCGTCTACGGCATCGCCCACGCGATCAACCAAGGCTGGATCAGTCCGGTGACCTACGGCCCGATCGCCCAAGCGGGCTGGGGCGGCTTGACCACCCGAGTGAACGCCAAAGGACAGGTCGAGGGCACCTGCGTCGGCACCACCTTTGCCAGCGACAATGTCTACTACTATGCCCGACCGGTCAGCGTGTACGCGCTCCACGGATACGGCCCGATGCTGCTGGCTGGAGCGGAAATGATCACCCTGATGAAAAATCAAACCTTCGATATCCAGGTAAAACTTCGGACCTACCATTACGTGCCGAAAAACAGCGGCCCCGTCAGCTACCGCGAACACATGTGAGGCGGAGCAGAGTCTCCAATGCAACGGACTCGGATTTTTACAGAAGATAACTAAGGAAACAAAGAGCCACCGGCATGCAGGGACGCTCAGCCACGACGAGTGGGAAACCCTGAAAATTTGGCTCCGACGACCTTTGTCTCTTTATTCTCTTCTGTAAGAAATGATCGATAAAAAGCCGCGCTTTCAGGAGCGCGGCTTTGTAACGAAAATCTAACTACGCCTCAATAAAAACCAGCGCCACAGGCGCGCTGGCGTTTGGAATTTTTCTCCTCTTAGCGGGCCAACCAGCCGCCGTCGACCGCGACGGTGTAGCCGTTGACGTAGTCGGAAGCGGGAGACGCGAGGAAGACCACCGCACCCTGCAAATCCTCCGGCGTGCCCCAACGTCCCGCGGGGATACGCGCGAGGATCGAAGCGCTCCGGTCGGCATCGGCGCGCAGTGGAGCGGTGTTGTCCGTCGCCATATAACCCGGAGCGATGGCGTTGCAGTTGATCCCTTTCGAAGCGAGCTCACTGGCCATCAAACGGGTCAACCCCTGGACCGCGCTCTTCGAGCAGGTGTAGGAAGGCACACGAATGCCGCCTTGGAAGGAGAGCATGGACGCGATGTTGATGATCTTGCCCGTCGCACCCCGTGAAACGACGTCCTTAACGAAGCACTGGCTAAGGAAAAACACCGCGTTGATGTTGATGTTCATCACGTCGTCCCAGTCTTTCTCGGTGAAATCCAGGAAGTCGGCTCGGCGGATGATGCCAGCGCAATTGACCAGGATATCCAGCGAACTGAACGTCTTCCGCGCTTCGGTGATCAAGCCGGGAATCGTTTTGCGATCGCCGAGGTTGCCCACGATGGTGACGACCTTGCGGCCCATCGCCTTGATTTGCTTTTCCGTGTCCTCCATCGGCAGCACGTCGACCGCGACGATGTCGGCTCCGGCATCGGCCAGGGCCAGAGCCATGCCTTGGCCTAGGCCGCGCGAGGCGCCGGTCACGATCGCGACTTTGCCGTTCAGTTTAAACTTATCCAGGATTGAACTCATAGGTGGTGTGTAGGGTGAATGAAAGTTAGCGCTTGGGTCTTGTGATCGAAGGGAGAGCGAGGCGTCCTGGCCGAGCCACGGCTCACCGGGACAGTTCGCCCTACCTAAAGTCAAAGAGGAAGCAGGGTCGGGATGAAGTAGTTAGAATTTGGTTACAAATTTTGGCTCGATGGCCGCAGGGTACGCGCCCCCTGACGGCCGAAGGAATCAACGTAACTCCGAAATCGGAACCGCATCCATGTCGGAGAAGACCTGGTTGTCGCCGCCCATGGCCCAAACGAAGCGGTAGGCGCCAGTCCCGACGCCGGAATGGATTGACCAGGAAGGCGAGAGCGCCACTTCGCGATCGCGCACGATCAGGTGGCGGGTGCGCTTGGGCTCGCCCATCAGGTGCACCACCATTTGTTCCCCGAGGTCGAAGTACATATAGATTTCGGTCCGCCGGCTGTGGGTGTGCGTGGGCATCGTGTTCCAGATGCTGCCCGGCTCGAATTCCGTGCATCCCATGACCAGCTGACAGCTCTTGATTCCATCGATGTGGATGTACTTGTTGATCCGGCGGCGATTCGCCTTGGTCACATCGCCGATTGGCTCGGTCTTCAAATCGGCCTTGCGGCAAACCGCGGTGGGGTATTTGGCGTGCGCCGGTGTGCTGACGAAAAAGAAAGCCGCTTGGCCGCTCGGCCCGTTCTCGAAGGTGACCTCCCGCTCGCCCAGCCCGATGTACAAACAATCGAGATTGCCGAGCTCGTAGCGTTGGTCGCCCACCCGCACCGTTCCCGCTGTACCGATATTCAGGATACCGATTTCGCGGCGCTCCAGGAAAAAGCTGGTGCCGGTTTCTTTTGCGCTGGGCAGGCCGAGCGGCGCGGTCGGCACCGCGGCCCCGACGATCATGCGGTCGAGGTCGGTGTAGTGCGCATTCACTTGTCCCGGCTGAAAGAGGCTGCCGATCAAGTAGCGTTCACGCAGCTCTTCGGTCGTAAGCCGGTTGGTTTCTTCCGGACTCGGAAAGTAGTGGATTTTCATGGTTGGAAAAAGGTGGAGGCAAAGGGTCGACCTCAGCAAGCGAGGCGACAGGGGCGGTCGTCCAGTCTGGAAATGGTCAGCCTCAGTGGGACAGCGGCTTGCCATCGACCAGTCAGGCTTAAAAATCGGTCAAGAGGAAGGCGGAGGAGGAAACGCAAGGTGAAGAGGAGATTTCAGCCGCGCGGCCTGAGCGGCAAGGTACGCATTCCAGTCTTCCTGAGAGGCGAAATCGATCGTGCGGTCCCAGCCCGCCCCGGCGAAATAAACCAGCGGCTTTCCCGATTCGACATTGGCCAAGATGAGATGGTTCGTTTCGTCCGCCGCGAAGCCGGCCAAGCCGCCCGGCGAAAGGACCACGCCGGTGCCCACATGACCGTTCTGCTCAAAATCTTCCCAATAGGAGAACCAGGCATTTTTTTCGTCCTGGGTCAGCGCCCCTTTTGTCCCATGTTTGCTGATACCGATGCCGACCTGGAGGGAGGGTTTTCCTTCGAAGGTGAAAGTGCTCTCGATCCGGTCCAAATTATGGCCCGCGTCGACGGTGAAGCGCTTGACCTCCGAGACCTTCACGCCCCCCGCGTCCCAAGCCTCGTAGGTCAGTTCGAAGACGGCGCGAATCGGGCCATTGGCGAGGACCTTCCACGATTGGTAGTTGTGGGAAACATACAAATGCTGGCCGTCCCAGATGCCTAGGCCGCCGCACCCGCGGGAAGGACCGACATCGTAGAGATCCAGCCCTTCACCCGTGTCGGTGTGGTAGGCGTCCTGACCTTTCAAATACCAGCGATCCACGATCGGATAGCGCACGCGCTTGCACCAAACATCAATGCCGCTGCTGATCATCCGATCCGACCCCGCCTCCGGACTGTCCAAGCGGGGGCCATACACGCGGTGGGCGATGCGATCGTTTTCCCAGGCAAAATCATCCAGGCGCTCCGGCACGTATCGCGCAAAAACCTTGGCCGCAAAAGGAGGAACGGGGATGGACGTTTTCTCGATCGTGAACGTCGCCGATTTTTCGCCCGCCTTGAAGTCGTGCTGGAAAAGCAGGTCGTCGTACTTGGCCTCACGGCTGTTCGGATTGAAATTGGTGGGCTGAGTCGGGATCAACTTACCGGTGGCGTCGCGCACCACGACATGATCGAAGAGCACATCGGGAATCTGTCGGCGGACTTCGCTAAACGGCACCGCAATCGTCTCGGCCGGCCGAGCAACGGCCAAATCATGGGTCACGGTGAGGTTAAATTTATCCGCAGCCTGGGCCGGAAAAGTGATCACCAGGGTTGCGAGCAACCAGAACAAAGGAGGTGGGTGATGCATACAGCGGTTAAGGACGAAGACCAGAGATGCGAAACCAAGAAAACTCCGCGTGGCCAGCCGGAGCTTCGGTTTTCGTGGGAAGCCGACTGGCGAAGAGTCCGACTTTCGCTCCGACCCAACGAGAAACCGTGGCCGCAAAGCTTGGTTTAACGGGAGAAAAGGTTTTTCCGTCGAGACTGTAAGCGAACTCGCAAGTGGCTCCCTCGCGCACTTGCACCCGCAGCCAAACCGTTGCTTCGGGCGAAACATCGTGAAGCTTCGTCTCCACCTCCAAGGTGTTTTTCGCTGCTTGTCGACGGACGGTGGAAAAAAGTTGAGGACCCGTCGGGGTGTTGCGCAGCCCGATCCAGGAGTAGTCGTAACCGAAAATAATCAATCCGGCTTGGTCACCCTGCTCTTTCGAGTTCAGGCGCATTTCCGTCACGGCCTCGAAAACGGGCGCCGGCAGCTTTTGCAGCAAGAGGTTTGGGGCCAGAAACAGGTTTGGCGGCGTGGGCAGGCAGTTGAGCTGAAGCCGGCCCGGCATCGCGGTGAGCGAGGCCCAGTCGGACCGAGGATTCGCCTGCCACTGCCAACTCAAGGCGAGCTTCGGCCCCTCAAATTCGTCCGATGTCACCGGTGTCGCCACCGGCGCGGACGGCAGATCCGGTTTGAGGTGAGTCGGCACCGGTTGTCCTTTGCCGTCGTCGTCCGGATCCTCGCCGATCACGGGCCAGTCCTCCCGCCAGACCAGGGGCTCCAGATGGACCACGCGCCCGTAGGCTTCGAGGTCTTGAAAGTGAAGAAACCAGTCCTGCCCCGACGGTGTATCCACCCAAGCCCCTTGGTGCGGGCCATTGATCGCGGTCGAGCCTTGATCCATCACGATCCGGTTTTCATAGGGACCGAAGAGCGACTTGGCGCGAAAGACCGCTTGCCAGCCGGTTTTCACTCCACCCGCCGGGGCAAAAATATAATAGTATCCGTTTCTCTTATACAGCTTGGGTCCTTCGAGCGTTTTCCAGCCGGGAAGGTCCGCGCCCTCGACCACCACCCGGTCCTCTCCTTCAAAACGCGTTCCGTCGTCGCTCAGCGCGGTCAGTGTCAGGCGATTGGATACACCGGCGCGGCTCAAGGCCCAGCCATGGATCAGATACGGTTTGCCGTCGTCGTCCCAAAAAGGACAGGGGTCGATCAAGCCCTTTCCTTCCTTCACCAAGACGGGAGCCGACCAGGGGCCCGCCGGATCGGAGGCCTTGATCAAATAGATCCCAAAATCCGGATCAGGATAATAGATCCAAAAGGCTCCGGCATGAAAGCGGATCGCCGGGGCCCAAACCCCTTCGCCTGGCCGGGGGACAGAAAAATGCTCTTGCGGGACCAGGCGGGGAAGCGCGTGGGTCAGCAAGGTCCAATTGACCAAGTCTTTCGAGTGAAGGATCGGCAAACCCGGCACGTGCGAAAAGCTCGACGAGACCAAATAAAAATCCTCGCCCACCCGAATCACGTCCGGGTCGGAATAGTCGGCAAAGAGGACGGGATTTTTATAGCTGCCGGTCTGAAGGTCCGGGATCCACGGGCCCCGCTCCTCCGCCGCGATCCCAGGCAGAGCCACAAGCTGGACCAGACCAGCAGACAGAGCAGGCAAAATCCACCGGCGCAGCAAATTCAGCGGAAGAACCATGAGGGTCGCGGAACGTCACCCCTGCCTCATCTCCCTAGCAGCGTCAACGCTCCAACCGGAAGTTTCAGGACACCTGCCCGCAGATCCATCGCCGCGCAGCGTCCTTTTGCCGCGCTCCTTCGCTCGACCCGCCGAACAAAATGCAATTAATGCCGTCTTTCGTCCGCCAGTCCTTCGGTCCAACCCTTCCTGGTCAACCCCGGCAGCGCCCACCCCTGCCACGCTCCGCATCACTTCGACCTGTCTTCTCCATGCTTCCCTGCGTTTTTCGTTTCCGTCTCAACCTCATTCCTTTCCTTGCGTCTGCGATCGGCCTGCTGCTCGTTCTCCCCAGTCTGGGTGGGGCCCAGACGGTTTCAGTCGGCGCGGGGAGTTATACCACCGCTCTCCCCGCCGGCGCCGCCACCCCGCCCTCCCTGGTCTATAAAACCCACTCCGGGCCCCCGGCAACGCACAAGTTTTGGACCGCGAAATACTTTGTACCGCAGGGCAACACCCGAAGCGGCGGATCGTATTTTATGTTCCCCGATCCGCTCTCGATCGCGGTTTTGCCTTCCGGGCTCCGTATCGGTTACTTCAATACGGTGATGAACAACGGCACGTGGTTCAATCAACCTTATCAGCCGGACCTCACGATCGGCAGCGCGGGCCTGAATGCCGGTGTGATCAAGGTCAGCGCGGTCAGCGATTGGACGGCAGATTTTAATTTTGGTCCGATCACCACCCGCGTCGGCCGGGGCATGCCGTTTGTTTACGTGCTGACCAATGGCACCAAACCGACGATCACCTTCACTGGCACGCCCACCTTCTTCAGCAACAACGGGAATTTTCTCGGCGTGAGCATCGCGGGAAATAATTACGGCCTCTTTGGTCCGGCCGGCTCGACCTGGAGCGGGATCGGCGGTCTCACCCTGACCTGCAATCTGCCAGCGGGGCACAATTATCTTTCCGTCGCGCTCCTGCCCAACGCCGGAGCTCTGACCGATTATTATAATTACGCCTTCTCCTTCCCGACCAACACAGCGGTGAGCTGGAATTATAATTCTACCACCAGCACGGTGAACACGACCTACACCGTGACCACCCAGGCGATGGAGGGCACGCAGACCGGTTTTCTTTCCGCTCTCTATCCGCACCATTACGGATCCCTGCCCGGCGGCGCGAACACCAGTTATACTTATGTCAGCCCGCGCGGGACGATGAAGGTGCACCGGGCCGCGAGCTTCACCACTTCTGATCTTTATCATGGGGTGATTCCGTTTCATCCCCCGGAAGGCGCGTACAATCGCACGACCTTGCAGGGATATTTGGATACGGTCGCGGCGGAAGGAAATCACTTCACCGCGAACGAAACCTACGGGGCGGGAAAACAATTCGCGCGCATCGCCCAACTCCTTCCGATCGCCCGCGCCCAAGCCACGCCCGCCGCGACCAACGACTTCAATCAATATCTCAGCACCCTAAAAGCCGCGATGCAGGGCTGGCTGACCGCGGGCGCCGGTGAAGCGCAAAATCTGTTTTATTATAATAGCGCCTGGGGAAGTTTGACCGGCTATCCGGCAAGTTTTGGAAGCGACACTTCGCTCAACGATCACCATTTCCACTACGGTTACTGGATCCACGCCGCGGCCCTGATCGGTCTCTTCGATCCGTCTTGGACCGCGCCGAATCAATGGGGCGGCATGGTGAATCTGCTAGCGCGCGACATCGCTCAACCCACTCGAGGAGATAATATGTTTCCCTTTCTCCGGCACTTTGACGTCTATGCCGGCCACTCCTGGGCTTCCGGCGAAGCTCCGTTCGGCGACGGCGGAAATGAAGAATCGAGTTCGGAGGCGGTGAATGCCTGGACCGGCTTGATTATCTATGCCACGCAAACCGGCGACACTCAGCTCCGCGACGCCGCGATCTGGCTGTACACCATGGAGACCAACGCGGTGATGTATTATTGGTTCAATTCCGGGCCGGTCTCCACCTTTCCCGCCGGTTTCAACCGTCAACAGATCGCCAACCTCTTTGACGCGAAATCCGACACCGGCACTTGGTTTGGACTCCAAACTGAGTTTGAACATGGCATCGAATATCTTCCTCTGACCGGAGGATCGAATTACCTCGGGCGTGACCCAGCCTATGTCCAACGCGCGTTCGGTGAAATCGTCAGTCAATTGGGCGGCAGCTTTAATCCCCAGACCGCACTGTGGCCGGATTTGTTGGAAGAATTTCAAGCCTTCTCCGATCCGAACGCCGCGATCGCGAATTTCAATAATACCACCGCTGTCTTCGACGGAGAGACCAAGGCGCACGAACTCTACTTTCTCTATAATCTGCAGAAGATGGGACGGGTCGATTATACGGTCACGGCCAACACGCCTCTTTACGCGGTTTATAGAAACCCGTCCAACGGCCTGCGGACCCACGTTGCTTATAATGCCAGCAGCACGCCCAGCTCGGTCACGTTCTCCGATGGAGTGACTTTGAATGTACCGGCAATGACTCTGAAAACAGAGAACACCAGTGTCACCACCAGCGGCAATGGCGGCACGCTCCCACCAGCAGCACCGAGCCATCTCACCGCCACCACCGCTTCAAGTTCACAAATCGATCTCGCCTGGACCGCGAGCACAACGAGCGGTGTCACCTACACGATTTACCGCAGCACCACGAATGGATTCACCCCCGCGGCGGCCAATCAAATCGCAAGCGGTCTTACTAATCTTTCATTGAGCAATACCGGACTCGCCACCGCCACGACCTACTATTATAAAGTGGCTGCAGTCAGCAGCGCCGGGGTTTCGCCCGCTTCTAACCAAGCCTCCGCCACGACCAGCGGAGGAGGAGGAAACGGCGGACCGATCTCGATCAACAGCGGCGGTGGCACGGCCGGAACCTTTGTCGCAGATATCGCTGTCTCGGGCGGATCGACCGCCTCCACCGCGGCGACGATCGACACGTCGCTCGTTCCAGCGCCAGTCCCACCTCAAGGCGTTTTCCAAACCGAGCGGTATGGAACTTTCACCTACACCCTTCCCGGCCTAACCGCCGGTCGCAACTACACCGTCGCCCTCTATTTCGCCGAGACCTATTGGGACGCCGCGGGCAAACGCAGATTCAACGTGGCCATCAATGGCAACCGCGTCCTAACCGACTATGATGTATTCGCCAACACCGGAGGAAAAAACCGCGGTAAGGTTGAATTTTTCTCCGCGCCCGCGAACGCCAGCGGACAAATCGTCATCAGTTTCACCACCGGCAGCGCCGACTTGGCCAAGCTCAGCGGATTAAGCGTATTCTGATCCTGGTGACAGGTCAGGTGTGGATGGCACTAAGTAGCCGCGAACTTTCGCCATTTGCTGTCTCGGAATTGGTTGTAGTCGGGGTGCCCTCACCCCGCAAAAACGTCGCTCATCGGAGGCGGCTCCGCCGTCGCGGGGTGAGGGCACCCCACCTACAACGAAACCAATGCCAGCAGAGTCGCGTTACCTTATCGTCATTCGGTGAGAGGTGAAACCCTGGCCGGCCGCGCCTGCAACCTCATCAAAAAGGTTTATTGAGGGCCCGGCTTGTCCGGGCTGATTGAACATAAAAGCTCACCCTGCGAGTGAAGTAATACCAACTCTGAACAATTGGAGTTGTAGCCGGGGGCGCCGACCCCGGGGTTTGCTGGGTCGAATCTCTCGATCCCCGGGGTCGGCGCCCCCGGCTACAACCAGGCAATTTCGGAAAATCCGAGAGTAGGTCTAAATCGTATCCGATTTTACACCACACCACCGAGGTGGGCGGACATGAGCAAAAATGAGCGGTTAAATAAATTGGGAAATTTAAGACTCTATTGCCCAAGCAGCGGCGCGATTGCCTGAGTCGCCGTCAAACCAGTCGATTCTCTTTCATCACCTGCTGATACCAATAAGCGCTCAGCTTGGGCGTGCGCTTCTGGGTTTTGAAATCATTATAAACAATCCCAAAGCGGCGGGTGTAGCCATCTTCCCACTCGAAGTTGTCCATGAAACTCCAGAGGAAATAACCTTTGATCGGCACGCCATCCTCGATCGCATCGTGGAGTTCGCGGAGGCAATTCCGCACATAGTCACGGCGATGCAGATCGATCACCTCACCGTTTTCCGGCGCGGCTTCATCGTAGCCGGCGCCATTTTCCGTAATATAGAGCGGACGTTTTCCATACAGATCCGTCACGAGACGCGGAGCCCAGAAAAGTGCCTGCGGCGAAATATAAAGCCACGGGCTGTCGGCGCGGGGGTAATTCGTCGGGTAGGGCAATTTCTCATATGCACCTTTGCGGCCGGCGCGCACATAATAACCCGTATATAAATTCAGCCCGAGGAAGTCGGTAGGCAGTGAGATCAGGTCGAAGTCCTTCTTCTGAAACTTCGGCGCGTCTGCTCCCGCTTTGCGCAGGTACCGCGGGTGATAACGCCCTTTGAAAAGGGGATCGAGCACGCGGATATTTTCGTCGAGGAACGACTCCCGCGCGGCCTCGATATCGCGCGGCGTCGACGTGACCGGAATCGGTACGGTGGGATTATCCGTCAGCCCGACCCGCGTGCCGCGCCGGGCATGCTCGCGCACCGCGCGTACGCCGTGGCCATGACAAAGGAGCGCGTGATGGTAAGTCTGATTGACAATCTGTTCGCTCTCTTTCGCCCCGGGTGCCTTTCCGCCCGTACCGTAAGCCAGGCGGGTGAAGCAAAAGATCTCGTTCAACGTGATCCAGTTTTTCACTCGGTCGCCATATGCTTTGACTATAACATCGGCGTATTCAGCAAACGCGTCGACCACGCCGCGCACGCGCCAGCCACCCTCGTCTTCTAGGGGCTGCGGCAGATCCCAATGGTACATCGTGACCCAAGGCGTGATGCCCTGATCCAACAGGGTATCGATCAGTCGATGATAAAAATCGAGTCCCGCTTGATTGGGCGCGCCTCGCCCTTGCGGCATGACCCGCGACCATCCGAGCGAGAGCCGATAGTTTTTAACCCCGAGCTTCGCCATCAGAGCCACGTCCTCGCGATAGCGATGATAGTGATCGCAGGCCACATCGAGAGTGTCGCCATTGTGAACCTTTCCCGGGACCCGGCAAAAGGTGTCCCAAATAGAAGGTCCCTTTCCATCGAGAAAAGCGCCTCCCTCGATTTGGGACGACGCGGTGGCTACACCCCAGATAAAATTGCGGGGAAAACGAAGCAGATTCATGAGGTCGATAAACGTAGGGTCTCCGTTGATACGGAGATAAACGTGGCCCACGCTGCTGACTTCCTCGAGGGCACGCCAACCTCCCGCTTACTCTGACGTTTGAGAGCGGCCGTGCGTTTTGCCCAGGAAGCGATCGACCGCTGATGCATCGTGTTCTGAGGGTTAGGTTAGCCCAGCACCGCGTGCTCCACGCCATAATGGATGAATTCGCCTCATTGCGCTCGGAAAACAGAAAACGACATTGCCAATACTTCCAAAACTCCACTCCGAGCGAAAAAAACGACCGGTCTCAATCAGGCTCGTCATCGGTGGGCTCCGTTACCCATGGACTTCGTCGGGCCTGCTGCATTGAACCGTCTTCACCGTGTCCAAGATAGACCCCGGCGGTACATTAGGCAAAGCGGTAACTAATTTGCGGATACATTCTCATCCCGGTCACGAATGGATCCGTTCTTCCGATTCGATTATATAATAACCATTATAGTCAGGTCGTAGTGCCTTCCCCGACGACGTCGGGCAGGGCCGAGCCGCCTTTGGCGAGATCGACCAGTAAGAATTCAGGTATTGCAATAGAGTTGTTAGATATAATGGGGGAAGGGATAGCCAAGCCCGAGACTTTCGTATTTTTCGTGACAATAAGTAATTCCAAAGCGGAACTCTTCTTTATCACATCGCCGTTTCACTTCTGTTTCTAGCCCCCAAAGGAAAATCATTGGATTGACTACCTTATTATTCAGTCGTTTCCTCACATGCCGGTTTCCCCCCACGCCTCAGACCGGTATCTCCTTATTGTTTTGTATGAGTCCCCGGCTTTTCGCGATCACCACCGCGCTCATGATATCCTCTGTGGTCCTGGTCGCCGCACCATCACCCGCCAGTGACGAGGTAAACCGGCCTGCTCCGAAAAGGGAGCTGGATGTCGGCGGTCTGAAAACTTTCGAAGGCAACAAGCGCATCGCGATTCCGACCTTGTACGTCAAATTGATGACCTGGGGGCGAATGAACCCGGTCCCGCCCCCCTCGACCGACGCGCCTCCGGCCGGAAAAAAAGACCGCAATCCAGGACCACTGCTCGAAATCGGGATGACGGTGGATGCGAAGGTAGCGCAGACCATCGCCCGTGAACTCTACGACGACTTGGTCGCACAATTTCGCGCCGCAGGCTGGCAAGTCCTAACCTTTCGCGAGTTGACCTCGAGCACCGCGCTTTTCCGGCTGGAGCAAGAAGAGGTTGATCCCAGTCTCGGTGGAACCGTGGACACAACGAGCCCGACGAAAGAAAAGCGTCGCTATATAAAGATCGCGCCGGATCGGATGCCGCTGATCAAAGAAACGGACAGCCAAGGCATCGCCGCTTTGAACAAGGTCGCAAGAGAGCAGAGCATCCCTGTGTTGATCCCGCTCTATGTATTCGATCCGGTGGCCTTCGAAGCAGGTGAAGCGAAGGGCGCCAATCTCCTGCCCCCTCTCGGAGAGCGGGCGAGTTTGCAACTGGTCTATGCCGGCTTCGAATTCGTCAACGGCGACAGCACCGTGGGCGCCGTCCACACCCGAGCCCCCGTGCAATTGTGGTCCAACATCGGCAAGTTGACTCTCGCGCCAGACACCGGTCCCGAGATGGCCTATGCGCTGCCGAAAAAATTGGCCGCTGAAGCGCTGAAAAAGAAAACCCTTTACCTGCTCAACACCGATTTCGAGGCGTTGCAGACCTGCACCCTGGACAGCGGCAAGGATTTCAATCGCGCCGCCGTCCAGGCGATGACGGCCGGAATAAGAAAATAATCGGTCGCCGCGTTTTCACCGGCTGCTGGTCCTCTAATCCGGTGCGGCACAAGACCTACCTCAGGTTTTGGCCCGATAGAATCCTGCGATTTATCGAGGGGCACCGGCGCAAGCGAGCGCTGTCGGGACCGCGTGTCTCACGCTTGATCTAGACCCTCCCTGGGGTCTCGCGCAGCGCCTTCCGCCTATGAAAAATATGACGTCTTTGGACAATCGGGTTGTCGTGATCACGGGCGCCTCCAGTGGCATCGGTCGAGCGACCGCTCGCGCATTTGCCGAGCGGGGCGCTAACGTGGTGCTGGCCGCGCGGCGCGAACGCGCCCTGCGTTTGGTAGCGACGGAATGCGAGCATTTGGGCGCGAGCACCTTGGTCTTCCCCTGCGACGTGACGGATGCGGGTGCGATGGAGCAGCTCGCTCGCGCCGCCGTCGATACGTTTGGCCAAATCGACGTGTGGATCAACAACGCGGGCGTGGGCCTCTTCGGTCCATTTGTCGCCGCTGAGATCAAAACCCATCGGCGCGTGGTCGAAACCAATCTCTTCGGCACGATGAACGGAGCCGCCGCGGTGCTCCCTCATTTTTTGCGCCAGCGAAGAGGCGTGCTCATCACCAACGTTTCCATCGGCGGACTCGCCCCCGTGCCCTATGCCAGCGCGTACACCGCGAGCAAATTTGGGATGCGCGGATTTCTCGCCAGCCTGCGCCAAGAGCTCGCTCCCCATCCGCAGATCCGGGTCTGCGGGATTTTTCCCGCCTCGATCGACACCCCAGGCTATCAGCATGGAGCCAATGTATCCGGCGTTGAAATACGTCCCGCTAACCCACTCTTTCCGCCCGAACGGGTCGCGCGCTCTCTGGTCGCGCTGGCCCTGCGGCCGCGGGACGAAGTGACGCTCGGCTGGCCTGCTCGCGTGGCCCAGATCTCTTACGCCCTCGCTCCGGCCCTAACCGAACGCGTGGCGGGACGAATGATTCGACGCCGTATTGATAAATCCCTTACAACGTCACCGGCTCCGACGACCCAAGGAAATCTTTTTCTTCCCGTCTCCGCCGGCACGCGTGCCTCCGGCGGCTGGCTTACCTCTGAGTCAGCGCTGCCGCGGGCGGCAAAGATCGCCGGGGCTGGATTGATTCTCGGAGGCATCGCACTGTTGCTTGGCCGCAGCCTCGCTGAGGAACGAGCGCAACCGCTGGCCGCAAACGTCGCCTAAGCCCCAGTCTCCGGCAGCCACGTATTCAGAATTGTACTTCGCTTTATCACCGGTTTCTCCGCTGGCCGGTGCGCAGCTGATTTGCTGCTGCTTAAAACACTTTTAGTGTACTGCCTGCAATCGGTGTTAACGTTATTTAGCGCTAGGGATTGCCCCGAGGATCTGCCCAGCTTTCTCCCGTGGGGATGTTCGTGGGCCCGCGTATAGCAATCAGTTACGGAAGAGCGTAAGTTCATCTCGTTTTTAGGCCCGAGGATTCTGGATTCGCTCCCCTCTTATCTGCCCGCCATCGCTTCCCCCTCCCTGTATCCACTTTTTTTAGACCGTGTTTTTTCTTTCCCTCAACATCGAATTAAGCGCCGGATCTTCGGCCCCTCGGTTGGTGCAAAGCCAAGGCAGAAAAATCTCGATAAAAGCAGCTCAGCGGCAGGTCCGGAAAATTGCGATCGTCGGGCAATTTCTTACCCAAGGTTCTGAGAATTGCCCCAGGATGGTCCAGCCCGCCCATATGTCCCCCTTACCGATAGGCAGCGCCACTCATTATTGATAAGCTAGAGATCTCTGATCTTCGCCGACCGTTCCCCTTTCCTTCACATGAACAAACTTGCTGTCATCGCTCTGCTGGCTCTCGCGGCTAATAGCGGCTTTGCACAACTCAGCTCCCTTCCTCCCTCATCCGTGGCCGACGGACTCCCGGTTCGATCCGAGGGTATCAATGGAGGCACTACGCACTGGGACAGCCCTTCGGGGTTGGGCGCTTATCGCTACACCTCCGACGGCCCAGGCACTCCCAATATGGGATCCCCGGACAATATTCTGGGCTTGAGCTGGGCCTCTTCGGCTCCCGCTTCCTTCACCGCGCTTCGACTGTCCGCCACTTCCGGAGTGACCGTCCGTACCATTTTCGTCGGGGCTTCCGCTGGCTGGCAAAACGATTTCGGTTACACCTACACCGGACAACTTCAGGGCCCCGATTCATTCACTATTTTTAAAAACATCTCGGCGGCCGCGCCGGGGAACACCGTCACCTTCGGAGACTTTGTCGACATTCCGCTCCTCCCAGGAGAGAATTTCACCTTCGACCTTTGGCTGAATGGCGTGGGCGGTCCGGGCGAAACCAATCCCACTCCTCCGACCACGTTCGGCGGGGTCTACACCGTGATCCATCCGGCCAATAGCCAGCCGTACATTGGCGCGGGGAACGTCACCTGGGCCCAGAGTCCGCTGATGGTCAATACCTGGATTCCCGCTTTGAATGCTTATCAGGACGTGGCCACCTACCTCGTCGGCGTGGAGGACTGGCGACTGGACCGCGGTTCGGACAACGACCGCAATGATTTCCTTTTTGCCCTCCAACTTTTTCCCGTTCACGGGAGCACTTTTGATCTCGCCCCTCCGTTGGATCTCACTGCCGTGCCTGAGCCGGCAACTTATGGTTGGCTGGGAGCGATCGCCCTCTTTGGTCTCATCGCCGTTCGGCGTATCCGTCACATGAATTCGACACGCACCGGCTGACCAGTCCCTTCGTTCTCCTACTCCTATTCGCTCTGTCCTTTGTAACAGGAACTTGGTTACACGGGAAATACCCCTAGAACGATGTAGGAGTGGGAGGACCGAGCTTACCCCCGTGGCGGCGCACTTGCGCCGCCATGTGCTTTTTAGGGGTTGGAAAGCGGCTGGATGGTGGAAGGCGCAATGCGGTCGCCAGAGATCACCGGGCTTCCGGTGTATCCAAATTTCCTGACCTGCGCTCCGGAATTCGCGCCGGAACGGCATCGCACCGCCTCGGTCGTGCCGAAAAACCGTCTATTGCAGATCCGCAGAGCAAACGGTTTGGTTATGGCCCAACGGGCCAACGTTCCTTAGCCCAGCCCAACGGGCTGGGTTGCGATCGAGAGATTCTGGCACCCCAACGCGGGGGCGATAAGTCCCGCTCCTGCCTCGCACAACTTGATGGGCAAGTCGGGTATCTCGATCGAGTCATCGAGCGGTCCTTGAGCGAAATGGGGCGTACCCGCGTATGATCGCGTCCCTTCAGGCCGTTGGCCGACATCCTCCATTAACCCAGGCCGTTGGCCTGGCTAAGGGATCACGGCCCCTTGGGCCTGACAAACCAAGCTTCTGCTGGCTGAAAGCAAATTAGAATAGGTTAAGATGACGTATCTACGTCCAAACTACAAAGGAAGCGGGCTGGTCGTTCCCGAGGCGGCGGCGATCAGCTGCGCGGGCGTGGCCAAGGTGAAAAAGAAGGTGGCGCCTTCGTTGACCTTGCCTTCGGCCCAGATTTCACCGCCGTGGCGGCGAACGATTTTGCTGACTAGGGCCAGCCCAATGCCCGTCCCCTCGAAACCTTCGTCTTTGTGGAGGCTCTGGAAAACGCCGAACAGCTTGTCGTAGTACTTCATATTGAAGCCCACCCCGTTGTCCCGGACGAAATAAACCGTGCGTCCTCCCTGCATGGTGGATCCTACTTCGATGACCGCGTGCTTCACCGGCGCGGTGAACTTGACCGAATTGGAAAGGAGATTGACCAACACCTGGCGCAGCATGGCGCGGTCGCCAAAAGCCGCGGGCAGCGGGCCTACGCGAAAATCCAGTTTGCGGGAGGTGTTCACCGGCTTGACCACGTCGATCGCGGCTTGGGCCAGCGTCTTCATGTCAAAGTGAATGGCATTGACCTGCGTCCGGCCAAAACGGAAGAAACCGAGAAAGTCGTCGATCAGCTTGGTCAAGTGCAAGCTGTTTCGACTGACCGCCTCGACCATCTGCCGCCCGTCTGGATCGAGGTTCGTGAGGTGTTCGGTGAGGATAATTTCCGAATAGCCCGTGATCGCGCGCAGGGGGCCGCGTAGGTCGTGGGAAATTGAATACGAAAATTCCTCCAGTTCGCGATTGGCCGCCTGCAACTCCGCGGAATGTTTTTCCAGGCTCTGGTTCAACTGCCTGACTTCCGCCTCGCGCTCGATCCGCTGCGTGATGTCGCGGGCAAAAATATAAAGCAGCTCTTCTTCCGCAAAGGGCGCAATCGTCCAGCCGAGCCAGCGGTATCCGCCGTTTTTGGTTTTCACTCGGTTCTCCAGATAAGCCGGGGCCGCTCCGGACATGACCTTCATGATCGTTTCGATCGTCCCCGCCCGATCGTCGCTATGGACAAAATCCACGAAGGGTTGCGATTTGAGCTCCTCTTCCGAGTACCCCAGGGCGGTGAACCAGGTGGGATTCACCTGCGTCAGTTCCAGGCGGTAGTTGGCGATGGCGAGCAGTTCGATCGAGAGATTGAAGAACCGGTTGCGGCGGGTTTCCCACTCGATGCGTTCCACCGCTTCGTCGAGCTGCCGTTGATGGCGCTCTTCCTGCAGCTTGCGGAGCATTTCTCCCTGCCGCTTGATTTCCTTTGTCTGCTTGGACAGATCGATGAAAACCGAAACCTTCGACCGTAGTACCTCGGGCACTACCGGGGTGAAAATGTAATCTACTGCTCCGAGAGCGTAACCGCGAAAGACTTCCGTATCCGCGGTGCTGAAGGAGGTCACAAAAATAATCGGCACGCGCGAAGTGGCCTTGCGCGACCTGATCATTTGCGCGGTCTCGAACCCGTCCATCCCCGGCATGTTGACGTCGAGCAGAATGACCGCGAAGTCATCCCGCAAAAGGTGACGCAGCGCCTCCGTCCCTGAATTCGCCGTGACGATGTTTTGGCCCAAATCCTCCAAGACGGTCTGGAGCGCCAACAACTTGTCCGGTGCATCGTCGACGATGAGGATGTTGATGCGGTCATCGTCACGTGCCGCCGTCGCGCGCTTTTCGGTTTCGGTGCGCGTCATGGGCGAAGCCTGTTTGCCGATGGAATTCGGGGTCGCAATCACGGTTGGGCGTTTGAGGTTGAGACCGCGACAGCGCAGCCGAAGGTCTTCGCCGCACGCTTCGGGGCCGTTGCCCGCCCCTGTAGCGCGAAATCCACTACGCCGGGAAAAGTTAGCCCGGTTGCAGCCGTCCGCAGCAGGTTGATCTGGGACGTGGTGTTCATCTTAGCGGTGCAACCAAATCCGGAGGAGAGAGAGCAGGTGCTCGGTATCGACCGGTTTCGCGATGTAGTCGGAAGCGCCGGCCTCGATGCACTTCTCTCGGTCGCCTTTCATCGCTTTGGCGGTGAGGGCGATGATCGGGAGATCGGCAAAACCATCCGTGGCGCGGATACGTCGCATCGTTTCGTAGCCGTCGAGGTCGGGCATCATGATGTCCATCAGCACCACGTCGATCTCGGAATCGTGCTTCAGGATCTCGATCGATTCCGCTCCGCTTTCGGTCGAAAGGATCGTCATGTTGTACCGCTCGAGGAAGCTAGTCATGGCGAAAATATTTCGCATGTCGTCGTCCACGATCAGCACGCGTTTGCCGGCAAGCACATCGTCATTCCGGTGGAGATTTTCCACCAGCTTGCGCTTGTCGTCGGGCAAGGTGCTCACCGGACGATGCAAGAAGAGAGCCGTTTCGTCGAAGAGACGCTCCGGCGATTGCACGTCCTTCAGGATGACAGTGCGGGCAATCCGCTTGATCTCTTGCGCCTCCTCGCGGTGGAGATCCTTGGCGGTGTGCACCACGATCGGCAGGTTGACGAAGCCGGCTTTCTTCACCTCGTCGATGAACTCGGCTCCGGTCATATCGGGCAACCCGAGGTCGAGCACCACGCAATCGAAGTGCTGCTGCTTCAATGCGGCGAGGCCTTCCTTGCCGGAGCCGACCGCCAGTGTATTCACGCCGGGACCACCGATCAGTTCGACCGTGTTTTGCCGCTGGACTTCGTTGTCTTCCACCACGAGCAGATTTTTCACCGGCCGGGCCACGAAGTTTTTCAACGAGGTCAGCATCTCCTCCAACCGATCCGGCATGATCGGTTTCGTCATATGAGACAGCGCACCGTTCTTCAGACCGAGATCACTGGTATCGTCGGACGAGAGAATCTGGACGGGAATATGCCGGGTCGCGGGATCGTCCTTCAAGCGATTCAACACCCGCCAGCCGTCGATATCGGGCAGACGGATATCCAGGGTGATGGCGTCGAGACGGAAGCGGCGGGCTAAGTCGAGGGCCTCGGAGCCGCGAGAGGCCACGATGCCCTTGAACCCTTGTTCATGGGCGGCGTCGAGCAAGACAGAGGAGAAGGCCGGATCGTCCTCCACGATCAGCAAGACGCGGTCTTCCTGATCGATCATATCGCGGTCGTCGACGACCTCGAGCGGAGCGGGATCGACCGCGACGCCGTTCTGCGGGCTGGTCAAGGCCAGCGACGGTGTGGAGGGGGAGAGCGCAGGACGCTCCGTTCCGCCACCCGTATCCTTACGCTCAGGACGCGTGTAGTGCAGCGGCACATACAGCGTGAACGTGCTGCCTTGTCCCGGATGGCTGGTCAGGCGAATTTCGCCGCCGAGCAGGCGCGCGATTTCGCGGCTGATCGCCAAGCCCAGCCCGGTGCCGCCGTACTTGCGGTTAGTCGAACCATCGGCCTGCTGGAACGCTTCGAAGATGATCTGTTGCTTGTCGGGCGGAATGCCGATGCCGGTGTCGCGCACGCTGAAGGCGAGCACTTGGCTGGCCGACTCGAGCAAACTGTTGTCGCGGCTCCAGCCGCCCGAAGCCAAGTCGATCGCGAGTGAAACCTGGCCTTTTTCGGTGAACTTGAAGGCGTTCGAGAGCAGGTTCTTGATGATCTGCTGCAACCGCTTCGAGTCGGTCCGCATCGTCCGCGGCAGGCCGTTGGAAAGCTGCACCACGTAGTCGAGCCGTTTGTGTTCGGCGATCGGACGGAAGGTGCGCTCCACGTAATCGCGGAGATCGACCAGCTTCACCTCGCCCACTTCGACCGTGACGGTGCCGGACTCGATCTTCGCCAGGTCCAAGATGTCGTTGATCAAGCGCAGCAGATCCTGACCGGACGAGTGGATCGTCTTCGCAAACTCGATCTGCTTCGGGATGAGGTTGCCCTCGCGGTTGCTGCACAGCTGGTCGGAAAGAATGAGGAGCGAATTGAGCGGGGTGCGCAGTTCGTGCGACATGTTCGCGAGGAACTCGGACTTGTACTTGGAGGTGAGCGCGAGCTGAGCGGCCTTTTCTTCGAGCGCCTGACGAGCCTGTTCCACCTCCATGTTTTTCTTTTCCACTTCCACGTTCTGGTCGGCGAGCAGCTTCGCTTTGTCTTCCAGCTCGAGGTTGGTCTTCTGCAGCTCTTCCTGCTGGCTCTGGAGCTCTCTCGCGAGCGATTGCGACTGCTTCAAGAGGTCTTCCGTACGCATGTTCGCTTCAATCGTGTTGAGCACGATACCGATCGATTCGGTCAGCTGATCGAGGAAGATCAAGTGGGTCGGACTGAACTGATCGAACGAAGCGAGCTCGATGACCGCCTTCACCTGGCCTTCGAACACCACCGGAATGACGATCAAATTGCGTGGCGTCGCTTCGCCGAGGCCGGAGGAAATTTGGATGTAATCTCCGGGTACATTGGTCAACAGGATGCGCTCTTTCTCCAACGCGGCTTGGCCGACCAGCGATTCACCGAGCTTGTATTCATTGACTGAATGCTTGCGGCGGCGGAAGGCGTAGCTCGCGAGCAGACGCAGGCTCGGCTCCTTGCCGGCCAAATCCATCGTGTAGAACACGCCTTGTTGGGCGGACACAACGGGAGCCAGTTCGGACAAGATGAGCTTACCGACGGTCAGCAGGTCCTTTTGACCCTGAAGCATGCGAGTGAACTTCGCCAAGTTGGTCTTCAGCCAATCCTGCTCGTTGTTCTTAATCGTCGTGTCCTTCAGGTTTCGGATCATCTCGTTGATGTTGTCCTTCAGCGCCGCGACTTCGCCGGACGCCTCAACCTTAATCGAACGAGTCAAATCGCCCTTCGTCACCGCCGTCGCGACTTCCGCGATCGCGCGCACCTGGGTGGTCAAATTCGCGGCGAGCTGATTCACGTTGTCGGTCAAGTCGCGCCACGTGCCGGCCGCGCCGGGCACCAGGGCCTGGCCACCAAGTTTTCCTTCGACACCGACTTCGCGCGCCACCGTCGTGACCTGCGCGGCAAACGTCGCGAGCGTATCGATCATGTTGTTGATCGTGTCGGCGAGTTCGGCGATTTCACCTTTCGCTTCGACGGTCAGCTTGCGCTTGAGGTCGCCGTTGGCCACCGCCGTCACCACTTTGGCAATACCGCGGACCTGGCCGGTCAAGTTACCGGCCATGAAATTCACGTTGTCGGTCAAATCCTTCCAGGTTCCGGATACACCGCGCACGACCGCCTGGCCGCCGAGCTTTCCTTCCGTACCGACTTCGCGCGCCACGCGCGTCACTTCCGAAGCGAAGGAGTTGAGCTGGTCCACCATCGTGTTGATCGTGTCCTTCAGCTCGAGAATTTCACCTTTCACGTCGACGGTGATCTTCTTCGACAAGTCGCCGTTCGCCACCGCGGTCGTCACCGTCGCGATGTTACGCACCTGACCGGTCAAATTACCGGCCATGAAATTCACGTTGTCGGTCAAATCCTTCCAGGTTCCGGATACACCGCGCACGTCGGCCTGACCGCCGAGTTTTCCTTCCGTACCGACTTCGCGCGCCACGCGCGTCACTTCCGAGGCGAAGGAGTTGAGCTGGTCCACCATCGTATTAATCGTGTCCTTCAGCTCCAAGATTTCACCTTTCACGTCGACGGTGATCTTCTTCGACAAGTCGCCGTTCGCCACCGCGGTCGTCACCGCCGCGATGTTACGCACCTGACCGGTCAAGTTACCGGCCATCGAGTTCACCGAGTCGGTCAAATCCTTCCACGTTCCAGCGACGCCGCGCACGACCGCCTGGCCGCCGAGCTTTCCTTCCGTACCGACTTCGCGCGCCACGCGC
>Ga0070717_10000059_pt1 | contig 92958 bp, 81 predicted proteins | sample LARL113metaG_FD_71366 | JGI IMG/M metagenome (GOLD analysis project Ga0070717, IMG submission 71366) | Corn, switchgrass and miscanthus rhizosphere microbial communities from Kellogg Biological Station, Michigan, USA - LAR L11-3 metaG | ecosystem: Host-associated > Plants > Roots > Rhizosphere ...
GACCACCTCGCCAAAACGATCGGCGGCCTCATCCAACCCATCGCGCAACGCCTCCTCGCGCTCACGATCGGCATGTTCCTCAACACCCTCACCGACCGCCCACCCCGCGCCCTCGCCGCCTACGACGGACGCTAAACCCGCATCAAGCCTCTAGACCCTGCCGTCCGACCCGCGCAACCGTTTCGTCAACGGTTTCGCCAAACCCTCCTAGGAGTGTCGCCGGCGCGGGGTTGTAGAACGCTTCGACGTAGTCGAAGACGGCGCTGGTGAGCTCGCGGCGGGTCGGCCAGGTGTGGCGGTGGACGAGTTCCTTTTTCAGGGTGGCGAAGAAGCTCTCGGCGACGGCGTTGGCGTAGCAGTCGCCGCGTGAGCTCATCGATCGGGCGATGCCGGCCTTGCCGGCGGCCTGCCCGCAGCCGAGCGAGACGTATTGCCCGGACTCAACCGGTCCTCGCAACAGTGTGTTGTTGCTGGGAATCTACGTTGTGGGGGACGGCTGCGTCTGTGGTGCGGCGGCGGCTCAGGGTCGGGATGGCGCGGCTGTCGTCGCGGAGGCTCGCCCGGAGGGCGGGCCGTAGCGGCGAGAGCCGCGCCAGCGCCGCTCGTCCGATCCGGGCGAGGCACGCTCAATTCAGGCGGTCGTTTATCAGGTACTCGTTGAGCGCTTCGGCGGGGGTTCTCCAGCCGAGCGTCTTGCGCGGACGGGTGTTCAGCGCCGCGGCGACCGCGGCGAGGTCGTCGGGGCTGTGGCGGGCGAGGTCGGTTCCTCTGGGAAAGTACTGGCGCAGCAGCCCGTTGGTGTTCTCGTTGCTGGCGCGCTGCCACGGGCTGCGCGGGTCGCAGAAGTACACCGCAAGGCCGGTATCGATCCGCAGCTGTGCGTGCTGGGCCATCTCGGCGCCTTGGTCCCAGGTCAGCGAGCGGCGCAGCTGCGCCGGGAGCGTGGTGATCGCGGCAGCGATCGCGTCGCGCACCTGCTCAGCGCCGTGGCCGGTGAGCGGCGGCCCGTTCTTGACCCGGGGGCCCTCGCGGCGGGGCATCGGCGGCAGGTGCAGCAGCATCGTGAAACGGCTGGAGCGCTCGACCAGCGTGCCGATCGCCGAGCGGTCGGTGCCGAGGATCAGGTCACCTTCCCAGTGGCCGGGCACGGCCCGGTCCTCGACCTCGGCCGGCCGCTCGCTGATCATGACCTCCCGGGTGACGAAGCTCTTGCCGCGACCGCGGACGCGGGCGCGTGGGACGCGCAGCGCCCGACCCGTTCGCAGGCAGGCGACGAGCTCTCGCTTGAGCGCGCCGCGGCCCTGGACGTAGAGCGCCTGGTAGATCGCTTCGTGCGAGATCCGCATCGACGCATCATCAGGGAACTCGACCTTCAACCGGTTCGCGATCTGCTCCGGACTCCACGCCCTCGCCCACCGACGGTCCGGCGCCTGGGCTTGTTGCGGCCCTTCCACGGCCCGGCCTCAGGACCGGCCACGGTGCCGTCCGGGCGACGCACGTGCCCGGCCAGCCGCTCCTGCACATAATCGCGCAGGCCCTCGTTGGCGGCGAGCTTCGCGGTCTTCGGCCGGCGAGCCATCAGCTCTGCCTTCCACTGCGCCATCGACGCGCGGTACTCGAGCTTGCCGCCACGGGTCGCCGCGTTGCGTCGCAGCTCCCTGCAGATCGTCGACGGGCAACGGCCCAACCGCCGAGCGATCTCCCGGACCCCGGCACTCCGCGCCCGCAACAGCGCGATCTCCTCCCGCTCCTCAAAGCACAAATACCGGCCCGAGAGCGGCGCAAGCATGAACGTTGGCATCCCACCACGCTCCCGGAACCACCGGCTGCCAGCCGCCGAGGACGCCCCCACCGCCAACGCCGCGTCCTCGCTGCTGGACCCCTCCGAAACCTTGCGCCAGAAGCACCGCTCGACATCACGCCGCAACGACGGCTTCCCCGGCGACTTCATCGGCGACCGACCCGTCAACTCCGTCATCCACCCAGCAGGCCTGCCCATCGCAACCCTCCTCGATCGAGCGTTGCGACGACCACTTGAATCCACCTTGGCTGCCCTGGTCGCTGTGGTGGATGAGTCCGGGCGCCGGCCGGCGGCGCGCGATCGCCATCTGCAGCGCGTCGACGACGAGCTCTGAGCGCATGTGGTCGGCCATGCTCCAGCCGACGATCCGGCGGCTGTAGGCATCTTGGACGGCGGCGAGGTAGAGCCACCCCTCCCAAGTGCGCAGATAAGTCACATCGGCGACTCAGAGCACGTTCGGTGCAGCCGCTCGGAACTGGCGCTCGACGAGGTCGTCGGCGACGCGGACGCCCCGGGGACGCGGACTGTCGTGCGACCACGCGTGCGCTGTTGCAGCCCGAGAGCCCGGCCTGCCTCATCAGCCGCTCGACACGCTTGCGCCCGACGCGGATCCCGTGGCCCATCCACAACTCGGCGTGAACCCGCGGCGCGCCGTAGACGCCACGATTGGCGGCGTGGATCTCCTTGATGCGCTCGGTCAACCACGCATCGCTCAGCGCCCGGTCCGACGGCACGCGCCCGGCCCAGGCGTGATAGCCCGAGCGCGAGACGCCGAGCAGCTCACAAGCGACGGAGACCGGCGTTCGGCCTTCTCGGCCAAGATCATCCGGTAGACCATCACCGGGTCTCGGTCTCCGCTGCGAAGAAGGCCGCGGCTCGTTTGAGCAGATCACGCTCCTGCTCAAGACGCTTGACCCTGCGCCGCAGCTCGCGCAACTCCTCGCGCTCAGCCGACGTCAGCCCATCATCGCGCTCACGGGCATCGAGCTGGAACTGCTTGACCCAATTGCGCAACGACTGCTGCGAGACGCCCAGCGCCTCAGCCACGTCGGCACCGACCAGCCCGAACGAACCACCTGAACCGCCTCGCGACGGAACTCCTCCGAATACGCAGGCCCCGTTCTCGGCATCGATCAACACCATCCTTTCGCGACTTGCGAACACAAGCCCCGAAATGTCCATCAAGCCGGGGGAAGTCCACTCTCTAACAACAACCAGAACTGACCTGAGATCGCAAGCCCCCGACTGTCCACGAAAGCGGGGGAAGTCCAGTGGACGCTTCGCTGCACCTTGTCATTGCAGAAGGACCGGCTGTACTGCACCGCGAGGCTCGACGCGCGTCGTGTCGCTCAGTCGAGCGCTCGTCGGTCCGTCCGCCGGCGTCGCAGCACGAGCCACGCTCCCCATGCGAGGGTGATCAGCAGTCCGACTGCGCTGACGGCTGCGCCGGTGCGCAGGCCGGGGACGGTGTAGGTCCAGACAACGGTGTGGTTCCCGGTCGGGACGACGACGCCGCGCAGGACGACGTCGGTCTCGAGCGGGTGAGCGGGGCGTCCGTCAACCGTTACGCTCCAGCCTCGGGCGTAGGCGTCGTCGAGCAGGAGGAGACCGGTCTGATGCAAGCTCGCGTGGATCGTCACCTGCGCGTTGCGCTCGCTCGTGACGCGGGCAGTCCCGCTTGCGCCAGGCGGCGGCAGCTCGCCACGCGCCTGGTCGGCGCGGACCACCGCGTCGCGCTGCGCGTCGAACGAGGTGTCGACGACGGCTTCGGTCTCCTGTCGCAAGTTGCCTGCCGCACGCACGTTGCGCGCAACCATGGCCCGCGGCAGTACGAGAGCGTTCTCGTAGATCGTCGCGTCGTCGCCGCGGTAGGCGGCGGCGATACCGTGCGCCGCGAGTGAGGCTTCCGGCGGCGCCAGCAGATAGCGGACGCCGAGGATCCCGAGCACCTTCAACGTCGCCGGCGTCGCTTCGTCGATCGCCGCGAAGTTGTCCGCCGGACTCATCGCCGCCCAGAGGGAGTCGAAACGCAGCGAGGGCTGCGGGACGTCGCGTCCCCGCACGTCGCGCAGTCCGTAGACGATCCCGAAGTCGTCCGGGAGTATGTTTCCGAGCCCGACTATCCGGCTGTTCCCGGCGTGACTCTGCAGGAACGCGATCGCCGGCGTAGGGGGGGGGACGACGGACGAGGCGGGAATCATCTTCTGGTAGCCGTGTGCGAAGTGCAGCAGGTCGAGCGCCACGACGAGCACGAGCAGCGCCGCCCCACGCGGCCACCGGCGCGCGAGCGTGAGCGTCCCCGCGAGTGCAAGCACGAAGATCGTCCACCAGGCGATGCTTCCGAGCGCGAGCGTACCGGCATCTGACGCGCCGCTGCGGTGCAGGACGTCGCTCAGGCCGTCGCCGAGGCTCGTGTATTGCAGGTCGGCGCCGAGCAGGGCCACGAGCGCTGCGAGCACGGCGGCGCCCACGACTGCCCAGACCCGCCGCTGCCGCGGTCGCATCAGCACCGACTGGAGCCCGAACGCGCCGAGAACCGGGATCGCGAAGACGAACCACAGCAGGATCCGCTGGTTCTGGACGCTGGCGAAGACCGGCAGCCGCATGACCGCGGACTGGATCGGAGTGCGGACCGCGACGCTGGCGCCGAGCGCCGCGAGCAGCACGAACGGTGCCTTGCGTCGCCACGCGCCGGGTGTGACCAGCGCCAGCAGCGCGAGCACGAGCGGGATCGTCCCAGCGTAGAGCGTGCGCTCTCTGAAGTTCGCAGGCGCCGTCGGCAGTTCGCTGCCCTCCGGACGTCCCCACCAGTCTGGGAAGAGGGCGCTGCGCAGGACGCTGGGGGGCATCCGCGATCCGGGGAAGATGTTCGGACGATGCTCGCGTGTCCAGACACCGACGGTTTCCCGCGAGGCATCCTGACTCGGAAGCAGCACGACTGCGCTCAGCAGCGAGCCGACGGCGAGTGCCGCGAGCACGACGCCGAGCCGCCGCAGACGGTCCCCGTGGCTCGTCTCGGCGCTCGCGACCGTGCGCACGAGCGTGTACAAGACGATCGCCGTCACGACATGGAGCTGTGTGCCGGGATGGCCTCCGGTCTGGATAATTGCGGCGATGGCGACGAGCGCGAGCCCGTCGCTCCACGTGCCCCGCTGCACGAGGCGCTCGGCGAGCCACAAGCCCCATGGCAGCATCGCCGCCACGGAGACGAAGACACCGTGCGCGAGCCAGACGACGTTGAAGGCACAGAGCGCGAAGCCGACGGCGGCGAGCATCGCGGGCCAGAAGCCCAGCCTGAGCTCGCGTACGAGCAGGTAGGCGCCGAAGCCCGCCAGCCACAGCTTGATCGCCGCGGCGAGGCCCAGGCCGTAGCTGAGCGGCAGGAGCCACAGCGGCAGGCTGAACGGGCTCGCCCACGCGACCTGGAAGTTGCCGAAGAACGGCGTCCCAGCAAGCGCATACGGGTTCCATGCAGGGAATGTGCCGGTGTGCAGCAGCTGCCGCGCAAGCACGTCCCACGGGTAGTAGAGGAAGACAGCGTCGGCGAGCTGCGGGTTGATCGAGCTTCTTATTCCTTCGGGCGCCGTGCCGGCCCATGGCCCCCATTCGTAGAGCAGTGCCGTCGGCGCGAGCGCCTTGCCGCCGAGCAGGACAGGCCACAGATAGGCGAGCACGAACAGCGCGATCAAGCCCGCTGCCGTTCGATGCTCGTGCGCGCGCAGGGCTCGGACCATGCGTAGGGCTCGCGTGATCGCGACGCGATCGCCCCTGCGTGTAGTCGATCCCGCCGCCCGCGTCCCCCGATGGGAGCGGCTCGACATAGGTATTAACTACCAGAACGCCGCTTCGCCGGCCGTCGCTCCTGCACAAAGCGCTTCGGCTGCGCGGTGTCTAGTTCTGAGCATGAGCGTCGCCTGCCGGGCTCCGACTCGTTCGGGGCCCTGCGAGAGGTCCCCGGACGCCGGACCGGTCCCGTCTGCTTTACTTCTCGACTCCGATGCCCAAGATGAAGACGCATTCCGGCGCCAAGAAGCGCTTCAAGGTGTCCGCCAAGGGCAAGGTCCGCGGGCGGCACGCCAACTCGAGCCACATCCTCGAGAAGAAGTCCCCGAAGCGCAAGCGCCGCCTCGGCAGCCCCGCCGCGATCAGCGACCACGACGCGCCGCGCGTCAAGAAGCTCCTGGGGGTCGGCAAGTGACGCGCGTTAAGCGGTCCGTCCACGCGAAGAAGAAGCGGCGTGAGGTCCTCGAGCTCACGAGAGGGTTCCGCGGCGAGGCGAACCACAACTACAGACGCGCGAAGGAGGCCTTGCTCAAGGCCGACCAGTACCGCTACCGCGACCGCCGCAACCGCAAGCGCGACTTCCGCCGCCTGTGGATCACGCGCATCAACGCGGCGGCGCGTCAGCACGACCTGTCCTACTCGCAGTTCATGCACGGCCTGCAGCTGGCCGGAGTCGAGGTCGACCGCAAGATCCTCGCGGACATCGCCGTCCGCGACGCCGAGGCGTTCCGCCGATTCGCCGAGCGCGCCCGCGAGGCGTTGGCCGCGGCTGCCTAGCCGAACCGCCGACCCCCTCCCATCGGGCGCCGCTCCATCCGGACGGCGCCCTTTTTCGTTAATGACCATCACCTCACCCCACAACGAGCGACTGAAGGAGATCCGCAAGCTGGCTCGGCGGCGCGAGCGCGCGCTCAGCGGGCGCTTCGTCGCCGAGGGCGAGGACCTGCTCGCGGCCGCCGACGAGGCCGGCTGGCCGGCCATCGAGCGCTACTGCGCGGCGGGCAGCGGGCTCGCGGGCGTCGAGGTGGGCGCGGAGCTGCTGGCATCGGTCTCGCAGCTCGGCAGCGGCACGCGCGCGCTGGCCGTCTACGAGCAGCGCTGGGCGGCGGCTCCGGCTGGCCCCCTGTGCGTCGCGCTGCACGCCATCGCCGACCCCGGCAACGTCGGGGCGGTGCTGCGCTCGGCGCTGGCGTTCGGCGCGGCGAGCGTCGCGCTCGGCCCGGACTGCGCGGATCCGTACGGGCCGAAGGCCGTGCGCGCCTCGATGGGCGCGCTGTTCGCGGTGCCGGTGGCGCGGTACGAGGCTGTGGGCGCGCTTCCGGGCATGGTCGTCGCGCTCGACGCGCACGCAGAGCAGCCGATCGCCGCCCTCGCGGCCGACGGATCGGTCGGGAGCGCCGCGGCCGCCGACGGGGAGCGCGGGGCGCCGCTCACGCTGCTCGTCGGCGCCGAGCGGGCGGGCCTGCCCGATGAGGTGCTGGCGGCAGCCGACCGTGTCGCTCGGATCCCGATCGCCAGCGAGTCGCTCAACGCTGCGATGGCGGCGACCGTCGCGCTCTACGAGGTCACGCGCGGCGCGGTCGCCACGGACCATAGGATGCCGACGCCATGATCGAGCGGATCGAGCAGCTGCGCGGCGAGGGGGAGGCGGCGATCGCGGCCGCCGCCACGAGCGACGCGCTGGAGCAGGCGCGGATCCACTACCTCGGCCGCAGAGCCGAGCTGCCGCAGCTGCTGCGCGGCGTCGCGCAGCTGCCGCCCGAGCAGCGCGGCGCCGTCGGCAAGGCCGCGAACGTCGCGCGCGTCGCGCTCGAGCAGTTGATCGAGGCGCGCGGGAGCGAGCTGGCGGCGGCCGAGCTGGAGCAGCAGCTCGCGGGCGACCGCATCGACGTGACGCTCCCGGGCGCGCCGCTGCCGCCCTCCGGCGGCCTGCACCTGCTCACCCAGACCCGCCGCGAGATCGAGGACGTCTTCGTCGGGCTCGGCTACACGGTCGCCGAGGGCCCGGAGGTCGAGCGCGTCTACTACAACTTCGACGCGCTCAACCACGATCCGGCGCACCCGGCGCGGCTGCGCACCGACACCTTCTACGTGGCCGACGACGTCGTGCTGCGCACGCACACCTCGCCGATGCAGATCCGCGCGATGGAGCAGCAGCCGCCGCCGATCTTCCTGATCGTCCCGGGGCGCGTGTACCGGCGTGACTCCGACGCCACTCACACCCCACAGTTCCATCAGATCGAGGGACTGGCGGTCGACGAGGACATCACGCTCGCCGACCTCAAGGGAACCCTGCTCGCGTTCGCGCGGGCGATCTTCGGCGAGGAGCGCCAGGTGCGGCTGCGCCCGCACTTCTTCCCCTTCACCGAGCCGAGCGTCGAGGTCGACGTCTCCTGCTTCAACTGCACGGACGGGCTCACGCGCGACGGCGCGCGCTGTCCGCTGTGCAAGGGCACCGGCTGGATCGAGATCCTCGGCGCGGGCATGGTCGATCCGAACGTGCTCGGCCACGTCAGAGAGCACGGCTACGACCCCGAGAAGGTCCAGGGCTTCGCGTTCGGCATGGGGATCGAGCGGATCGCCTTCCTCAAGCACGGCGTCTCCGACCTGCGGCTGTTCTACGACAACGACCTGCGCTTCCTGGAGCAGTTCTGATGCGCGTCCCGCTCTCGTGGCTCCATGAGTACGTACGGCCGGACCTCGACGCGGCAGCGCTCGCGTCGCGCCTCGCGCTGACCGGGACGGAGGTCGAGCGCGTCTCCCACCACGGCGTGCCGTCCGCCGACGGCTTCGTCGTCGGCAAGGTGCTCTCGGCCGAGCAGCACCCCGACGCCGATCGGCTGCGGGTGTGCAGCGTGGATCTGGGCGGCGAGGAGCCGGCGCAGATCGTCTGCGGCGCGCCGAACGTCGCCGCCGGCCAGACGGTCGCCGTCGCGCGGCCGGGCGCGCTGATGCCGGACGGGACGAGGCTGCGCAAGGCCAAGCTGCGCGGCGTCGAGTCGGCCGGGATGATCCTGAGCGAGCCGGAGCTGGAGATCGGCGCGGAGGGCAGAGGGATCATGGTGCTCGACGACGCGCTCGTGCCCGGCACGCCGCTCGCGGACGTGCTGCCGATCGCCACCGACGTGCTGGAGCTGGAGGTCACGCCGAACCGGCCCGACTGCCTCGGCGTCTATGGCGTCGCGCGCGAGGTCCACGCCGCGACGGGCGCGCCGCTCGCGCCGGCGCCGTGGAACGGTGACCTCGGCTCGTTCGAGCACCTCACGGGCGTCGAGGTCGTCGTCGAGACCGACCGCTGCAAGCGCTTCATGGCACGCGTCTTCGAGGACGTGACGGTCGGGCCCTCGCCGGCGTGGCTGAAGGCGCGGCTGATGGCGGCCGGCATGCGGCCGATCTCGAACGTCGTCGACGTCACCAACTACGCGATGCTGCTGACCGGCCAGCCGCTGCATGCGTTCGACCTCGACCGCGTCGCGGGCGGGCGGCTGACCGTGCGCGACGGGCGCGACGGCGACGAGCTTCAGACGCTCGACGGCGAGCTGCGCACGCTTGACCCCGACATGGTCGTGATCTGCGACGCGGACGGGCCGACGTCGCTGGCCGGCGTGATGGGCGGTGCGCGCTCGGAGGTCCACGAGGGCACGACGCGCGTGCTGCTGGAGTCGGCGGTCTGGGACGGTCCGAACATCCAGCGCACCTCGACGCGGCTGGCGCTGCGCAGCGAGGCGTCGAGCCGCTACGAGAAGGGACTCGCGCCCGAGCAGGCGGTCGACGCGCTCGCGGTCGCCACAAGGCTGCTGATCGACCTCTGCGACGCAAAGCTCGCGCTCGGGACGCTCGACGTCGACCCGCCGTCCGGGCGGGACCACTCGCACGCCGTGATCCGTTTGCGCGACGCGCGCGTGAGTGGGCTGCTCGGCGCGCCGGTCGCGCGCGAGCGCAGCGCCGAGATCCTGGCCGCGCTCGGATTTGGGGTCGCCCAGGCACCCGACGACGACGGGCTCGACGTGACGGTTCCGGGCTTCCGCCGCAACGACGTCACGCGCGAGGCCGACCTGATCGAGGAGGTCGCGCGGATCGACGGGGTCGACAAGCTGCCGGCGACGCTGCCCGCCTCCGGCCACGCCGTCGGGCGGCTGACGCCCGCGCAGCGGCTGCGGCGGCGGGCAGCCGACACGCTCGCCGGCGCCGGGCTGCACGAGGCGATCGGCTGGAGCTGGAGCGCGCCCGAGCTGGCGGACCGGCTGCGGCTCCCGCACGACGATCCGCGCCGGCGCGCGGTCGTCGTCGAGAACCCGATGTCGGCCGAGCATGCGCAGATGCGCACGACGCTGCTCGGCTCGCTGCTCGACGTCGCGCGGCGCAACGTGACGCACGGCAGGGGCGACGTCGCGATCTTCGAGTCGGGCGCCGTGTACCTGCCGAGCGACGGCCGCGAGCTGCCCGACGAGCCGTGCACGCTCGGCGTGCTGCTGACGGGTGCGGTGCGGGCGCCGTCGTGGCGCGAGCCTGCGCCGCCCGTCGCGGACTTCTATGCCGCGAAGGGCGTGCTGGCGGCAGTGCTGGGCGCGTTGCGGGTCGACTGGGCCAGCGAGGATGGACACGAGCCGTTCCTGCACCCGGGGCGGTCGGCGTGGGTGAGCGTCGGCGGCTCGCGGGTCGGCTGGCTCGGCGAGCTGCATCCCTCGATCGCCGCCGAGTGGGAGCTGACGCAGGCGGTCGCGGCGTTCGAGATCGACCTCGACGCCGTCATCGAGGCGGTCCCCGGCGCGGTGCGCTACGAGGACTACACGTCGTTCCCCGAGGTGCGCCAGGACCTCGCCGTCGTCGTGCCGCGCGCGGTCGCGGCGGCGGAGGTCGTCGCGGTGGTGCGGGCCGCGGGCGGCCCGCTGCTGGCGAGCGCCGCGGTCTTCGACGTCTATCGCGGCGCCCAGATCGGCGACGACGAGGTCTCGCTCGCGCTGCGGCTCGCGTTCCGCTCGCCCGAGCGGACGCTCACCGACGACGAGGTCGCCGAGCGCCGCGCCGCGATCGAGGCCGCCCTCGCTGAGCACGTGGGGGGTCGGATTCGTGCGTAAGCCAGACCACTGCGGCTTCGTGCCCCGCAGGGGGGCTCAGATCCGCACTGCTCCGACGGCGGGGCGGTGGACGCATGCCTAGCGTGGCGGTGCTCGGCGCGTCGGGGTACGCCGGGGCGCTGGCCGCGGCGCTGCTGCACCGGCATCCGCGCTTCGAGCTGGCGGCGCTGACGTCGCGCTCGGACGTGGGTCGGCGGCTGGACGACCTCTATCCCCGGCACCGGGTGCCGATGGTCATGGAGGAGCTGGACCTGGACCGGCATGCCGACGGCCTCGACGCCGCCGTCGTCGCCTACCCGCACCACGCGTCGGCGCCGGTCGTCGCCGGGTTGCGCGAGCGGGGCGTGCGCGTGGTGGACCTGAGCGCCGACTTCCGTCTGCGCGCGCTGAGCACCTACGAGCGCTGGTACGGCCCGCACCCCGCGCCCGACTTCCTCGACGCCGCCGTCTACGGCATCCCGGAGCTCGGCTACCGCGAGCAGATCAAGAGCGCCGACCTCGTCGCCAACCCCGGCTGCTTCCCGACCGCCGCGCTGCTGGGCCTCGCCCCGCTCGCTCGAGCCGCGCTGCTCGCGGATGTCGTGATCGACGCGAAGACGGGCGTCTCCGGCGCGGGCCGCGCGCCGACCGACGAGACGCACTACGTCTCGGTCAGCGAGAACGTCGTCGCCTACAAGACGGCCGGCCACCGCCACGCGCCGGAGATCGACCAGGAGCTGGCCGCGCTCGGCGCGCAGCTTCCGCCGGTCACGTTCCTGCCCCACCTCGTGCCGGTCGACCAGGGCGAGCTGATCACCGCGTACGTGCGCCCGGCGCGCGAGGTCGCGCAGGACGAGCTGAACGCGCTCTACGCGGACGCCTACGCCGGCGAGCCGTTCGTCGAGCTGGCCGACGCCCCCGCCGGCATGCGCGACGTGACGGCGACGAACATCTGCCGCGTCTCCGTCCACGGCGAGCGCCACGACGGCCGCGTCGTCGTCTGCGCGGCGATCGACAACCTCTGGAAAGGGACTTCGTCGCAAGCGGTGCAGAACCTCAACCTGATGTTCGGCTTCCCCGAGGGCGAGGGAATCTCGTGACGCCCGGCTTCTTTCACTCGCGCTGGGTGGCGATGCCCGACCACGTCACGGAGCTGGACGGCGGGCTCCCGCAGGGCTTCCGCGCCGCGGGCGCGGCGGCGGGCCTCAAGCGCGACGGCGCGCTCGACGTCGGCCTGCTCGTCTCCGACGCGGCCGCCACCACCAGCGCCGCGCGCTTCACGCGCTCGGGCGTCGTGGCTGCGCCCGTGCAGCTGTGCCGCGAGCGCTGCGACCTCGCCCACCTGCGCGTGCTCGCCGTCAACGCCGGCAACGCCAACGCCGCGACCGGCGCGCGCGGCTTCGAGAGCGCCGGCGCGACGCAGATCGCCGCCTCGCGGCTGACGGGCGTCGATCCCGGCGGCGTCGCCGTCGGCTCGACCGGCGTGATCGGCGTGCAGCTCCCCGTCGACCGCGTGCTCGGCGGGCTGGAGGCCGCGCGCGAGCGGCTGCGGGCCGACGGCGACGCCGACTTCGCGGCCGCGATCCAGACGACCGACGCGTTCGCGAAGCGCGCGGCGCTGCAGGTCGCGCTGCCGAGCGGGACCGTGCGCCTGAGCGCGCAGTGCAAGGGGGCGGGAATGATCTCGCCGAGCTTCGCGACGATGCTGTGCTTCGTGCAGACCGACGCGGCGCTCGACTCCGAGACGGCCGACCTGCTGCTCGGCGTCACCGTCAAGCGCTCGTTCGACCGCATCTCGGTCGACGGCCAGCTCTCGACGAACGACACCGCGATCCTGATGTGCAGCGGTGCGAGCGGAGTGGAGGTCAAGCCGGAGTCCCCCGACGAGCTGGCGCTCGGCGAGGCGCTCGACGCGCTGCTGCGCCAGCTCGCGCTGCTGATCGTCAAGGACGGCGAGGGCTCCAAGCGCGTCGGCCGCGTCGTCGTGCGCGGCGGCGATCACGAGACGGTCGAGCGCGCGGCGCGCGCGATCGCGAACTCCCCGCTCGTCAAGACGGCGCTGCACGGCGGCGACCCGAACTGGGGGCGCATCGCGCAGGCGGTCGGCGGCGCGCTGCTCGACCTGCCGGTCGACCTCGACATCGCGATCGAGGGCGTGCCGGTGTGCGAGCGCGGAGCCGAGCGGCAGCACGACGAGGCGGCGCTCGCCGCCGCCGTGACGGCCGAGGAGGTCGAGTACCTGATCTGCCTCAACGACGGCGAGCCGAGCGCGGAGACGGAGGTCTTCTTCTCCGACCTCTCGCACGAGTACGTGACGATCAACGCCGACTACAGAACGTGACCATGACGAACGCCATCCCCGACGTCGGCACGCTGCTCGAGGCGCTGCCCTACATCCGCGAGTTCCACGGCAGGACGGTGGTCATCAAGTACGGCGGAGCCGCGATGACCGACCCCGAGCTGCGTGAGGACTTCGCGCGCGACGTCGTGCTGCTCAAGTACGTCGGCCTCAACCCGATCGTCGTGCACGGCGGCGGCCCCGACATCACGAGCTACATGCAGCGGCTCGACATGCCGGTCGAGTTCGTCGGCGGCCTGCGCGTCTCCGACGAGCAGACGGTCGAGATCGCGAAGATGGTGCTCGTCGGCAAGGTCAACAAGGACATCGTGCTGCGGCTCGGCCGCCACGGCCAGCCGGCGATCGGCCTGTGCGGCGACGACGGGCTGCTGTTCCGTGCCGCACGCCAGGCCGCGCCGGGCGGCGAGGACATCGGCTTCGTCGGCACGATCGAGAAGGTCGACCGGGGCGTGATCGACCACGTCGCCACCGACTACATCCCGGTCGTCGCCTCCGTCGGCGCCGACCGCGACGGGAATTCGTACAACATCAACGCCGACGAGGCGGCGGGCAAGCTGGCGGGCGCGCTGGGCGCCTACAAGGTGATGTTCCTGACCGACGTGCGCGGCTGGCTGCGCGACCCCTCGGACCCCGACAGCGTGATCTCCGAGGTCGGCGCCGACGAGGTCGAGGCGGCGCTGCCGGCGATCGAAGGCGGCATGCGGCCGAAGCTGGCGGCGTGCGTGGACGCGATCCACGGCGGCGTCTCGCACGCGCACATCGTCGACGGCCGCATCCCGCACTCGCTGCTGCTGGAGCTGTTCACCGACGCGGGCATCGGCACGAAGGTCAGGCCGGCCGCGTGAGCCTCGCGGAGCTGCAGGCGATCGAGGCGGCGCACTTCGTCCCGAGCTACGCGCGCCTCCCCGTCGAGCTGGTGCGCGGCGCGGGCACGCGCGTGTGGGACTCCGAGGGCAACGAGCACCTCGACTTCCTGGCCGGCATCTCGGTGCTGAACGTCGGCCACTGCCATCCGGCGGTGGTCGAGGCGGTGCGCGCGCAGGTCGGCGTGCTCACGCACGCGGCGAACCTGTTCTACACCGAGCCGGCGATGCGGCTCGCGCAGCGGCTCGCGCAGTCCTCGCTCGGCGGCAAGGTCTTCTTCGGCAACAGCGGGGCGGAGGCGAACGAGGCGGCGTTGAAGCTCGTGCGCAAGGCGAAGCCGGGCGGCGAGATCGTCGTCGTGCACGGGGCCTTCCACGGGCGCACGTACGGCGCACTCTCGGCGACGCCGCAGGAGAGCAAGCAGGCGCCGTTCGCGCCGCTGGTGCCGGGCTTCGTCGTGGTCGCGCCGCAGCCGGCGGCGGTGGAGGCGGCGGTGCACGCCGGGACGGCCGCCGTTCTGCTGGAGCCGATCCAGGGGGAGACGGGCGTGCACGTCCTGGCCGACGAGCTGCTCGTCGCGGCGCGCGCGGCGTGCGACCACGTCGGCGCGGCGCTCGTGTTCGACGAGATCCAGACGGGCATGGGGCGGACCGGGACGCTGTGGGCCTACGAGCAGACCGGCGTCACGCCCGACGCGCTGACGACCGCGAAGGCGCTCGGCGGCGGGCTGCCGATCGGCGCTCTGGTGACCGGCGAGCGGCTTGCGGACGTCTTTCAGCCGGGCGATCACGGCTCCACCTTCGCCGGCGGCCCGCTCGTCGCGAGCGCAGCGCTCGCGGCCTTCGACGTGCTCGAGGATCCGGCGCTGCTGGCGTCGGTGCGCGAGCTGGGGGAGCGGCTGCGGCGCGGGCTCGCCGAGCTGCCCGGCGTCGCCGGAGTGCGCGGACGGGGCCTCATGGTCGCGTTCGAGACCACCGACGCGCCCGGCCTCGTGCGCCGCGCGCTGATCGAGGAGCGGCTGATCCTCAACGCGACCGGACCGACCACGGTGCGGCTGCTGCCGCCGCTGATCGTCACGGCCGCGGAGGTCGACGACGCGCTCGCCCGCATCGGCCGGCTCCTGACCGCAGCGGTCGCGTAACCTTCCCGCCCGCCATGACCGAGACCGACCACACCGAGGTCCACCGCATCGCCGCCGCGCCTGCGCGCACCGCCTCCTACGAGGCCGACCCGAACGAGGTCAAGCGCGTCCTGCTGCTCTACTCCGGCGGTCTCGACACGAGCGTGATGCTGAAGTGGATCCAGGACGAGTACGGGGCGGAGGTCGTCTGCCTCACCGTCAACCTCGGCCAGCCCGGGGAGGACTACGAGGTCGTCAAGGGCAAGGCGCTCCAGCTCGGCGCGATCGACTGCCACGTGGTCGACGCACGCGAGCAGTTCGCGCGCGACTTCCTCGTGCCGGCGATCAAGGCCAACGCCTTGTACGGCGGCGGCTACCCGCTGTTCACCGCGCTCGGCCGGCCGCTGATCGCGCAGCTCGCGGTCGACTGCGCCCGCCAGTCCGGCTGCGACACGATCGCGCACGGCTGCACCGGCAAGGGCAACGACCAGGTTCGCATCGAGACGACGATCGCGACGCTCGCGCCCGAGCTGAAGGTGATCGCGCCGGTGCGCTCGTGGCAGATGGGCCGCGAGGAGGAGATCGCCTACGCGCGCGAGCACGGCATCCCCGTCAAGGGCGGGACCGAGGTCGCGCCCTACTCGATCGACGACAACCTGTGGGGCCGCTCCTCCGAGGGCCGCTGGATCGAGGACCTCGCGCACGCGCCCGAGGACGACGTCTTCCAGCTCGTCACGCGCCCCGAGGAGGCGCCCGAGCAGGCCCAGGTCGTGACGGTCGGCTTCGAGGCCGGCGTGCCGGTCGCGTTCGACGGCGAGCGGCTCGGGCTCGTGGAGCTGCTGGAGCGGGCGGCCGAGGTCGGCTGCAAGCACGGCGTCGGGATCGTCGACCACATCGAGGACCGCATCGTCGGCCTCAAGGTGCGCGACATCTACGAGGTGCCGGCGGCGGCGATCGTCCTGACCGCGCACCAGGAGCTGGAGAAGCTCGTCGGCACGATCCACCAGAACCAGTTCAAGCCGGCGCTCGACCAGAAGTGGGGCTACCTCGTCTACGCCGGCCTGTGGTGGGAGCCGCTGCGCTCCGACCTCGACGCCTACATGGACGCGGTCAACGCGCAGGTGACGGGGACGATCGGCCTGAAGCTCTACAAGGGCTCGGTGCGCGTCGTCACGCGCGAGTCGCCGAACGCCGTCTACGACGCCTCGCTCGCGTCGTTCGCGGAGTCCGGCGGCCTCTTCTCGCAGACCGCATCGCCCGGCTTCATCGAGCTGTGGTCCTTGCAGTCGCGGCTCGCGCACCGGCTGCGCTCGCGCGGCTGACCGAGCGCTTGCGCTCGCCGGGCGGCGGGTACAGGGGGAGCCATGTCCGGAAACGGCTACAAGGCGCTCGGCTTCCTCGTCTGGCGCGCCAGCATGTGGTACCTGAAGCGCCGCTACGGGCTCGCCAAGCGGGTCGCCGCGAGCACGCTCGCGGCCGGGGCGGTGGCGGCCGGCGGCGCGGTCGTGGCGACGCAGCGGCGCAGCGCGACGAGCAAGCCGTAGAGCGCACGATCGCGGGCGTGTCTGCGGCCGCTCGCGGCGTCCGCCGCGCGGCGTACTCTGCTTAGCGAGGCGCCGGTCCGAAGCCGGCGCCCCGGCCACGACCTCGATGCACGTCTCCATGCCGCCCGACACGCCTCCGCCCGACGACGTGCGGAGGTCTTCGTCCCCGTCCGAGGGCGGCAACGTCGTCGATCCCACGGTGCTCGCCGAACGGCGCGCCCAGCGCGCGGAGCAGGCGGAGCAGTCGGCCGCGCGCCGCGCGGCCGACGCGCAGGTGCTCGCCGCGCAGCTCGCGCGCGAGCGCGCGCGGCTGGAGGCCGAACGCGACGCGGCGCGCGCCGAGGCGTCCGCCGCGCGCGAGGGTGCCGACGCCGCGATCGCGGAGGCGCGTCACCTGCAGGCGGAGCGCGACGAGCTGCGGACCGCGCTGGAGGCGGCGCGCGCAGAGCGCAGCGAGGCGGGCGAGCCCGGCACCGCGGCCGCTGAGCCTGCGCACGCTGGCGGCCACGTGGCCGCTGAGCCGCCGCCAGGCGCGCGCAACGGCCACGCGGTCGTGCCGGCCGGCTGGTCCGAGCGGCTGCGGCACGAGCTGGCGGTCGCTCGGACCGCTGCGGCGGTTGCGCCGGCGGGGCCGCGCGCTGCGAGTGCACCCGTCGCCGGCCTGGCGCGCGAGCGGCGCCTGCTCGCGCGGCGGGCGGCTGCCGGACCGGTCGCGACCAGCGCGGCGCCCGCGCTTCCCGGGCGACGCGGCGATCGCGCCGCGCCGATCACCGCGCTGGCGCTCGAGCGCGAGCGCTCGAGCCGGCTGCAGGCGCAGCTCGACAGCAGCCTCGCGGTTCAGCGCGAGCTGCGCACGCACATCGCGGCGCTCCAGCGCGCGGTGCACCAGCGCGTCGAGGCCGAGCGCCGGATCGAAGCGGCGCTGCGGCGCGTACGCGAGGAGCTGAGCGCCGCCAACGCGCTGGCGGCCGCGCGCCGGCAGCCGCTCGGCGAGGCCGCGGGCGCCTCCGCGCTGGCGCAGCCGGCGGGCGCGTTCGCTCCGGCGGCACCGTTCGAGCCCGCTCCGGCCGCAGAGCCTGCGGCTGCCGCGCCGCCGCTGCCGCTGGAGAGCGGCGCGCCGCCGGACGCGCCGCGCGCCGCGGACAGCGCGGCGCCGTCGGCGCTGGACGCGCCCGCGATGCCGGAGCCGTCCGAGGAGGCGCCCGCGCGCGTCGGGCTCGACCCCTTGCGGCTCACGGCCGCGCGCGAGCGCCTGCGCACCGCGCCCGCGTACGCGCCGCCGCTCGCCCCGCTGCCGGCCGCGCCGCCGGCGCCGTGGCTGACGGCCGCGCTGCAGCGGCTGCTCGCGGAGGAGCCGCAGGCGGCCGGGCAGCTCGCCGTCGGGCTGCTGGCGGCGCAGGCAATGGCGGCGGAGCGGCCGCTGCGCTGCGACCTCGTGCTCGCCGGCCGCGGCTGCTACGCGCTCGACGTGGTGCCCGGGGCGCCGGCCGCGGTGACGGCGCGACCCGCGCCGCGCCCACGCGGCGAGCGGGATCTCCGCATCGCCGGCGACGCGGCCGGGATCGCGCGGCTGCTGCACGGACGCCGCGCGCTGCTGCGGCGCCCGGCACGCGTGCGCGGTCGCCGCAGCGCACTGCGCGTGCTGCGCGAGCTTGCGCGGGCGCCGCTCGGCGTGCGCGACCTCGGCGCGGCCGGCGTGCCGCTCGAGCCGGCGCTCGCGCTGCGGCTGATCGCGCTTGCGATCGAGCCGGGTGCGACGCGCGGCGAGCGCTTCGCGATCGCGCACGCGCCGCTCGCCGGCGGCCCGGTCGACGCCTGGCTGCGGATCGCCGACGGCGCCGCGCCGGCGGTCGCGCTCCACGCGCCGCCCGAGCCGACGCGCCTGACGCTGCGCTGCACCCGCGGCGCGCTGCTCGCGCTGCTCGCGGGCGTCGAGCCCGCGCCCGGGGAGTCGGGCGCGCTCGACGGCGACGAGCGCGTCCTCGCGCTGGTGCGCGGCTGGATCGCGGCGACCGAGCACCCGGACGCCTGAGCGGCGGCGCCAGTCCGGAACGTGCGGGAAACGGCCCCGCCGGGAGGGGGCGGATCGTCCGGCCGGGGGCCTATCCTGGACGGCCCGTGACGCCGCCCTCCTGCGCCCATCTCCACGTCCACTCCGAGTACTCGCTGCTCGACGGGGCGTGCAAGATCGACGCGCTGGCGGCGCGCGCGGCGGCGTTCGACCAGCCGGCGCTCGGGCTCACCGACCACGGCGTCATGAACGGATCGGTCGAGCTGTACAAGGCGGCGAAGAAGCACGGCATCAAGCCGCTGCTCGGCTGCGAGGTCTACGTCGTCGACGACCGCCACTTCCGCGACGGCAGAGTCGAGCGCAACCACCTCACGCTGCTGGCCGAGACGCCTGCGGGCTACCGCAACCTCGTCAAGCTCTCCTCGACCGGCTTCCTCGAGGGGCTGCACCGCGGCAAGCCCGGCGTCGACCTCGACCTCATGTCGCAGCACAGCGAGGGCATCATCGTCCTCACCGGCTGCCTCGCCTCGCGCTTCTGCCAGCGGCTCGTGCACGACCGCCCCGACGAGGCGCGCGCGCATGTCGACGACCTGATGAACGTGTTCGGGCGCGAGCAGGTCTACTTCGAGGTGCAGAAGAACGGCATCGCCGACCAGGACAAGGCGAACGAGGGGATCGTCCGCATCGCGCGCGAGGTCGGCCGCCCGCTCGTCGGCACCGGCGACGTCCATTACCTCCGCAAGGAGGACTACTACCACCACACCGCCCTGCTGTGCGTGCAGACGAAGTCGACGCTGGCCGACCCGAAGATGACGTTCGACACGAACGAGTTCTACTTGAAGTCGAACGACGAGATGGCGAGCGCGTTCGCGGAGTGGCCCGACGCGCTGCCGAGCACGCTCGAGATCGCCGACCGCTGCGACGTCGAGATCGAGCTCGGCAAGCAGCTGATCCCGAGCTATCCGACGCCGAGCGGCTGCGACGAGAGAAGCTACCTGCGCCAGCTCGTGACGCAGGGCCTGCGCGAGCGCTACGGCGACCCGCTGCCGGCGGAGGCGGTCGAGCGGATGGAGATGGAGCTCGCCGTCATCGACAAGATGGGCTTCAACGCCTACTTCCTGATCGTGTGGGACTTCGTCCACTACGCGAAGAGCAACGGCATCGCCGTCGGCCCGGGCCGCGGATCGGCCGCCGGCTCGATCGTCTCCTACGCGCTGCGCATCACGGACGTCGACCCGCTCGCCTACGACCTGCTGTTCGAGCGCTTCCTCAACCCCGAGCGCGTCTCGATGCCGGACATCGACATCGACTTCTCCGTGCGCGGCCGCGAGCGCGTGATCCGCTACGTGACCGACAAGTACGGCAGAGAGTCGGTCGCCCAGATCGTCACGTTCGGCAAGATGTTCCCGCGCGCGGCGACGCGCGACGCGGCGCGCGTGCTGGGCCACGACTACGGCGCCGGCGACCGCCTCGCGAAGCTGATCCCGGACCCGATCATGGGCCGCCCGCCGTCGTTCGAGGACTGCCTGGAGCCGGGGCAGGAGCTGCGCAGAGCGGTCGACTCCGACCCGATCGCGAGACAGATCGTCGACGTCGCACGCGGGCTGGAGGGGATCGTGCGCAACTCCTCGATCCACGCGGCCGCGGTCGTGATCGCCGACCGGCCGCTGACCGACATCGTGCCGCTCCAGCTGGCTGACGCCGGTACCGACGGCGAGACGGGCGAGAAGATCCACCGCACCGTCACGCAGTTCTCGATGAAGCCGGTCGAGGAGCTCGGCCTCCTGAAGATGGACTTCCTCGGGCTGCGCAACCTCGACGTGATCGAGGACGCGCTCGACATCGTCGAGCGCTCGACCGGCGAGCGGCCCGACATGACGACGGTGCCGCTCGACGACGCCAAGACGTACGCGATGCTCGCGGCCGGCGACTCGATCGGCGTCTTCCAGTTCGAGTCCGAGGGCATGCGCGAGGCGCTCAAGAAGGTTCGCCCGACCGAGTTGGAGGACCTGATCGCGCTCAACGCGCTCTACCGTCCGGGCGCGATGGACCAGATCCCGACGTACGCACGCGGCAAGCACAATCCCGACTCCGTCACCTACGCCGACGAGCGCCTGCGCCCGATCCTCGAGTCGACGAAGGGCGTGATCCTCTACCAGGAGCAGGCGATGCAGATCGCCAAGACGCTCGCCGGCTTCAGCGGCGCGAAGGCGGACGACCTGCGCAAGGCGATCGGCAAGAAGAACCGCGAGGCGATGGCGAAGCTGAAGCCCGAGTTCGTCGAGGGCTGCCGCGCCTCGGGCACGAGCGCGCAGGTGATCGAATGGCTGTGGGCGACGAACGAGAGGTCGGCCGACTACTCGTTCAACAAGTCGCACGCCGCCTGCTACGGCCTGATCGCCTACCGCACCGCCTGGCTGAAGGCCAACTACCCGGCCGAGTACATGGCCGCGCTGATCTCCTCGGTGATGGACACGAAGGACAAGGTGCCGTTCTTCGTGGCGCAGGCCGAGCAGATGGGGATCGAGATCCTGCCGCCGGACGTCAACGAGTCCGACCACGAGTTCATGGTCATCGACGGCAAGATCCGCTTCGGGCTCGACGCCGTGAAGGGCGTCGGCTTCGCGGCCGTCGAGGCGATCAAGGCGGCGCGCGAGGACGGGCCGTTCGAGTCGATCTGGGACTTCTGCGCGCGCGTCGACAACCGCACGGTCAACAAGAAGGCGATCGAGGCGCTCATCAAGTGCGGCGCGTTCGGCTCCACCGGCGCGACGCGCAGGGGCATGCTCGCGGTGCTCGAGCACGCGCAGGCGGCCGGTCAGAAGTCCCAGCAAGACGCGCAGATCGGGCAGGGCTCCATCTTCGACCTCGGCCCCGCCGACGACGAGGCCGCCAGCGGCGCCGCGGCCGCCTTCGCCGCGCCCAGCCACCCGCCGATCCCGGCCGAGGAGTTCGACCAGGCGGAGCTGCTCGCGGTCGAGAAGGAGTCGATCGGCCTGTTCGTCTCCGCGCACCCGCTCAAGGCGGTGCGTGAGGCGATGCGCGCGAGAGTCGACTGCTCGCTCGCGCAGCTGGCGGACAGGCGCGACGGCGAGTGGGTCACCGTCGGCGGGATCATCACCCAGGCGAAGAAGATCAGAACCAAGAGAGGCGATCCGATGATGTTCGCCACGCTCGACGACCTCGAGGGGACGACCGAGCTGCTCGTCTTCGGCAGAGCGCTCGCGGCCCACGAGGAGGCGCTCGGGCTCGACTCGGTCGTGCTCGTGCGCGGCAAGGTCGACCACAAGGACGCCAGCTCGACGTGCGTGATCCTGCAGGAGGCGTCGAGATTCGAGCCGAGCGAGGCAGAGGTCGAGCAGGCGCGCGAGCAGGCGCGGACGATCCCGGTCGGCCCGCCGCCCGTGCGGTTGCGGCTCGACGCGACCGCGCTGCCAGTCAGCGTGATCGACGACCTCAAGGCGCTGATCGCGCTGCATCCGGGCGAGTCCGACGTCGTGCTCCACCTCCAGACCTCAAGCGGCCCGCGCAAGCTCAAGCTCGGCCCCGAGTACCGCGTCGCCGCGACGAACGCCGCGCTGCGCGCCGAGCTCGACCACCTGCTCGGCGCGGCGATGCTGGACGCCGTCGCCGCCTGAGCGAGCGCGCGCAGCCTTGCACGGCAAGGTGATCGTGTGATTAGCTCACGACGTGGTCACCGACGCGATCCGCTACGACCCGTTCTCCGCCGAGGCGCACGACGATCCGTACCCGCTCTATCGCCATCTGCGTGACGCGGCGCCCGTCTACCACAGCCCGGAGCGGAGCTTCTGGGCGCTGTCGCGCTTCGCCGACGTGCAGGAGGCGGCGCGCACCTGGCAGACGTTCTCGCAGACGCCGGGCGTCGACCTCGGCGGCTTCGCGAACCTGTTCGGCGTCGGTGACTTCCTCGATGTCGACCCGCCCAGCCACGCCGCCCTGCGCGACATCATCCGGCATCGCTTCGCCCCGCGCGCGATCGGCGAGTTGGAGGCGTTCGCGCGCGCGACCACGCGCGAGCTGCTGAGCAAGCTGGCGGCTGAGGGCGAGGTCGACATGGCGACCCGTCTCGCGCTCGAGCTGCCGGTGCGGATCGTCACGCATCTCGTCGGGCTGCCGGCGGCGGAGCGCGCGCCGATCTTCGCCCTGTGCGCCGAGCTGATCGACCAGGTCCCCGGTCAGGCCGACCCGACGGCGCGCCAGCTCGCCGCGCGCGAGCAGGTGCGCGAGCGCCTCGGTGCGCTCGTGCAGCGCGGCGGCGACGCCGGGACGATCCTGGACGACGTCGCCGCCGCCGTGCGCGGCGGCGCGCTGACGCTCGCGGAGGCGCAGGGGATGCTGCTGCTCGTGTGCGTCGCCGGCTTCGAGACGACGGCGTCGCTGCTCGCGCACGCGATCTACCTGCTCGACGTCCACCGTGGCCAGCGCGAGCTGCTGCTGGCCGATCGTGCGCTGGTCGGCGATGCGATCGAGGAGATCGTGCGCTACGAGGCGCCGATCCAGATCATGGCGCGCACGGCCCTGTGCGATGCCGAGATCGACGGCACGACGATCCCTGCAGGCGAGCGCGTCGTGCTGATCTACGGCTCCGCGAACCGCGACGAGCGCCGTTTCGAGGATCCCGACCGCTTCGACGTCAGGCGGCCGAGACTGCGCCACCTGGGCTTCGGCGAGGGCATCCACCACTGCCTCGGCGCCCCGCTCGCGCGGCTCGAGGGGCGTGTGCTGCTGGAGGAGCTGCTCGCCGGCTACCCGACGTGGACGGTGACGGGCGAGATCGTGCGGCCGCCGTCGCACAACGCGCGCGGCATCGCCACGCTGCCGGTGCGCCTGCGTTAGCCCGCTCTCGCCGTGCGCCACTGCCGCGCGAACGGCAGCCGCCAGCTGTGCGGCGCGATCAGCGCCTGCATCGCCTCGGGTCCCCAGCTGCCGGGGGCGTAGGCGTGCAGCGGCGAGGGCCGCTCCAGCAGCGGCGCCGAGACCTCCCACAGCCGCTCGATCCCGTCCGCGGTCGTGAACAGCGTGTGGTCGCCGACCATCGCGTCGTGGATCAGGCGCTCGTACGCCTCCAGCGCGTCGCCGTCGCCGCCGGTCTCCTCGAGCGAGAACTGCATGCTCATCTTGTCCAGCCGCATGCCCGGCCCGGGGCGCTTGCCGTAGAAGGAGAGCGAGAGGCGCGAGGACTCGTCGAGGTCGAACGTGAGGTGGTCTGGGCCGTACTCGCCGACGCCGGAGCCGGCCGGGAACATCCCCGCCGGCGGCTCGTGGTAGGAGATCGAGATGATGCGCGCGCTCTCCGCCATCCGCTTGCCGGTGCGCAGGTAGAACGGCACGCCCGACCAGCGCCAGCTGTCGATCTCGCAGCGCAGCGCGACGAACGTCTCGGTGTCGGAGTCCTCGGCGACCCCCGGCTCGTCGCGGTAGCCGGCGTACTGTCCGCGCACGACCCACGCCGGGTCGAGCGGCTTCAGCGAGCGGAAGACCTTGTTCTTCTCCTCCGTGATCGCGCGCGGCTCGAGCGCCGTCGGCGGCTCCATCGCGACGAACGCGAGGATCTGCATCAGGTGCGTGACGACCATGTCGCGGTAGGCGCCGGTCGTCTCGTAGAAGCCGGCGCGCGTGCCGATCGACAGCGTCTCGGGAACGTCGATCTGCACGTGGTCGATGTGGAAGCGGTTCCAGATCGGCTCGAACAGGCCGTTCGCGAAGCGCAGCGCGAGGATGTTCTGCGCCGCCTCCTTGCCGAGGAAGTGATCGATGCGGAACACCTGCTGCTCGGCGAAGACCTCGTGCACCTCGGCGTTGAGCGCCCGTGCGCTCGCGAGGTCGGTCCCGAACGGCTTCTCCATGATCACGCGCGCGCTCTCCGCGAGCCCCGCCTCGCCGAGCAGCCGCACCGTCGTGCCCGCCGCCGCTGGCGGCACGCTCAGGTAATGCAGCAGGCGCGTGCTGTGGCCGCACGCCTCGACCGCCTCGCCGACCGTCCTCGCGAGCCCGTCGGCGCCGGCGTCGTGCGGGACGTAGGAGAGCCGCCGCGCGAAGTCGGTCCACTGCTGCTCGCTGAAGCGGTGGCGCGCGAAGTCGTCGGCGGCGCCGCGCGCCAGCGCGCGGAAGCCCTCGTCGTCGAGCGCCTCCAGCGAGCTGCCGACGACGCGGAAGCTCGGCGGCATCAGGCCCGCCTCCGCGAGATGCAGGAGGCCGGGGAGCAGCTTGCGGCGCGCGAGGTCGCCGGTCGCTCCGAAGAGTACGATCGCGTGCGGGTCGGGTGGCGCGAGCGTGACGGTCGCCGCGTCCCGAGGATCGTGCGCCGAGGCCACGGGACCAGGCACGCTAGCGCTCGGACCGGCGCATCCCGCGCGCGTGCCGGCGCTGGGCCTCGCCACGGGCGCTAGCGTCCGGCGCATGCGCGTCACGCAGCTCGAGGTCGGCTGGATCGCGTCGGTGGCCGGGATCTGGCGCCGCGACGACCCGCTCGACCGCCAGATCCGCTTTCCGATCCCGGCGTACCTGATCGAGGCCGGCGAGGAGCGGATCCTCGTGGACGCCGGTCCCCATCCCGACGCGGTGCGCGACCCGGAGGCCCGCTACGGGCGCCCCGACGCGCTCGGCCCGGTCGAGCTGGAGCAGGAGCGCAGCGTCGCCGACCAGCTCGACCTCGCGACGATCACGCGGGTCGTCCTCACGCACCTGCACTACGACCACGCCGGCGGGCTCGACCTGCTGCCGGCGTCCGTCCCCGTGATCGTGCAGCGCCGCGAGTGGGAGGCGGCGCACGACGAGCAGGCGATCGCACGCAACTTCTTCCAGCCGCCCGACTACGCTGCGGTCGCGGACCGCGTCGTGCTCGTCGAGGGCGACCACGACCTGCTCGACGACGGTGCGATCCGGCTGCTGGCGACGCCCGGCCACACGCCCGGGCACCAGTCGGTGCAGGTGGGAGAGCGGCTCGTGATCGGCGGCGACGTGGCGCATTTCGCCTCCGGCCTCGACGATCATCGCTTTCCGCTGTTCGGCGACGACCATGCCGCGCAGGCCGCCTCGGCGCAGCGCCTGCGCGCGCTGCGCGACGCCGGCGCCGACGTGCGGCCGGGGCACGATCCGGCCGTGCTGGCGCCGGGTCCGGTCCCCGTCTAGATCCCGCGCGCGGCCAGCCCGCGCTCGCGCAGCTCGAACGCGTAGCGGACCTCCTCGGCGCTCGTGCCTCTCTTGTCGGGGCCCGGCGTCTCCATCACGAGCGGCAGCCCCTCGAAGCGCGGCTCGGACAGGAACGCCATGCAGCCCTCCTCGCCGAGCTCGCCCTGACCGATGTTGGCGTGGCGGTCTCGATTGGATCCCAGCGGCGTCTGCGAGTCGTTGAAGTGCAGGGAGCCGAGGCGGTCGAGTCCGACGACCTGGTCGCAGCGCTCGAGCGTCTCCTCCAAGCCGTCTGCGGTGCGGATGTCGAAGCCTGAGGCCAGCAGGTGGCAGGAGTCGAGGCAGACGCCGAGCCGCTCGTCGCCGCCGCCGGCCGCGATCAGGCCGCTGAGCTCCTCGAACGAGCGCCCGAGCGTGCCGCCGGCGCCCGCGGTGTTCTCGAGGTGCAGCGGGCAGGCGCCGGTCTGCGCCAGCGCCTCTCTGAAGACCTCGCCCGCGCGCGCGATCGCCGGACCGACCTCGCCTCTCAGCGCCGAGCCCGGGTGCAGCACGACGCACGCGGCCCCGATCGCGTCGCCGATCCGCAGCGAGTGGACGAGCGACGTCAACGACCTCGCGCGGATCTCGGGGTCCTCGCTGGCGCAGTTGAGGAGATAGACGGCGTGGATCATCACGGCATCGACGGGACTGTCGTCCATCGCCGCGCGGAAGGCGGCAAAGTCCTCCTCGCCGAAGCTCGTCGGTCGCCACATCCGCGGCGACTGGTTGAAGATCTGGATCGCCTCGCAGCCTCTCTCGACGCCGCGCGCGACGGCCTTCTCCAGACCGCCCGCCGGCGAGACATGGGCGCCGATTAGCATTGCCACCTCATGCGCGTGCGCTTCGCTCCTTCTCCCACCGGTGCGCTGCACATCGGCGGTGCTCGAACGGCTCTCTACAACTGGCTGCTCGCACGCGGCTCCGGGGGCGCCCTCGTGCTGCGAATCGAGGATACGGATCGCGAGCGATCGACCCCTGAGAACGTCGAGCAGATCCTCGACGCGCTCGCGTGGCTGGAGCTCGACTGGGACGAGGGGCCGATCTTCCAGACGCAGAACGTCGACAGACACGCGGCGGCGCTCCAGCGTCTGCTCGACGGGGGGCACGCGTACCGCTCGACCGCGACGGCCGACGACGTCAGAGCCTTCAAGGACAGGCACGGCCACGACCGCGGCTTCCGCGGCGAGCCGGAGGCCCAGGGGGCAGTGCGCCTGCGCGTCCCCGACGCAGGCGAGACCGTCGTCGACGACGTCATCCGCGGCGAGACGCGCTTCGCCCACGTGCACATGGACGATCCCGTGATCGCGCGCGCGGACGGCTCGGTCCTCTACAACTTCGCGGTCGCGATCGACGACCGCGACGCAGGGATCACGCACGTCGTGCGCGGCGAGGACCACCTCTCCAACACGCCCAAGCAGCTGCTCGTCTTCGAGGCGCTCGGCGCGCCCGCGCCGCGCTACGCGCACCTGCCGCTGCTGCACGGCCCCGACGGCAAGAAGCTCTCCAAGCGCCACGGCGCCGCCTCCGTCCAGGAGCTGCGCGACGCCGGCTACCTGCCGGAGGCCGTCGTCAACTACATCGCGCTGCTCGGCGCCGGCTTCGACGCCGAGGAGGAGATCTTTCCGCGCGAGGAGCTGGCACGCCGGCTGCGGCTCGAGCGCATCTCGAAGTCGCCGGCCGTCTTCGACGCGAGAAAGCTGCGCCACTTCAACGGCCACTACGTGCGCAGCCTGCCGGTCGCGGAGCTGACCGCGCGCCTGGAGGCGTTCACGGGGCGCGCGGGGCTGCGCGGCGGCGTCGAGATCAGCCGCGAGAAGATCCAGACGCTGGCCGACTTCTGGCCGCTCGCCGGCTTTCTCTACGACGGCCCGGCCGACGATGCGACCGCGTGGAAGAAGGCGATCGGGGCCGACGGCGACGTCGACGCGCTCGCCGCCGCTCGCGCGGCGCTCGCCGAGCTCGGGGACGCGTTCGACGAGCCGGCCGTCGAGGCCGCGCTGCGCGGTCTCGTCGACGCGCGCGGCTGGAAGCCGAGGCAGGTCTTCCAGCCGGTGCGCGTCGCGATCGCCGGTACGACCGTCTCGCCGGGCATCTTCGAGAGCGTTGCGCTGCTCGGCCGCGAGGAGACGCTGCGGCGCATCGACGCGGCTCTGGAGCGGGCCGCGAGCGCCACCACCTGAACGGGTACGGCCACGCGAGCCTAAACCGCTGCGGGCTGGCTGCCGATAGAGGAAGCGGATCGCGGTGGTCCCGCGCGCCGGTCCCGCTCGCACGCAACGCACAGGAACTCTACGATCGCATGACGCCCGCCACGACCGCAGTCGCTCCAACAGTCGTTCCCGCCAGCTTGACCGCTCCGAGCGCCCCCACCGCCGACCCGCCGATGGTGCGGCATCACAACGAGGGCCACGGCCGCCGCCTGACGGCTGCCTTCGAGGCGCTCGAGGCGTTCCCGGTGCTGGCCGAGTCGCGCAACCGCGTGCTGCGGCTGTTCGCGCAGGAGCGCCCGGCGACGGCGGACGTGGTGACCGCGGTCGAGTCCGACGTCGCGCTCGCGATCGCGGCGCTGCGGCTCGCCAACCGTGTCGAGGGCCGCTCGCGCGGGCGCGTCGACAGCGTCGTGCGTGCCGTCAGCGTGCTCTCGCCGGCGGCCGTGCAGGCGCTTGCGAGCCGCGCGCGCACGTTCGACTTCTTCGAGCGCTCGGGCATCTGGGAGGGCACGCCGGAGCGCTTCCGCCTGCACGGCGTCGCCACCCAGCGCGCCGCCGATCGGCTCGCCGCCGAGCTGGGCTACGAGGAGCGCGACCGCCTGATGGTCACCTCGCTGCTGCACGACGTCGGCAAGCTCGTGCTCGCGCACGCCTATCCGGGCTACCCGCGCCAGGTGCACGGCGACGCGAAGACGCCCGAAGAGCGGATCCACCGCGAGCGGCGCGAGCTGGGTGTCGACCACGCGCTGGTCGGCGGCGTGCTTGCGCGCCGCTGGGGGCTGCCGAAGTCGATCGCCTCGACGATCGAGCGCCACCACGGCGAGGACGCCGACGGCGAGGCGGCGCTCGTGCGGCTCGCCGACATGCTCGCCCACTATGGGCAGGGCGACGCAGTCTCGCCGAGCGAGATGCTGCAGTGCGCGCGCACGGTCGGCCTCGGGCCGGCGGAGCTGCGCGCCGTCATGTACGACCTGCCATACCCGTCGAACGGCCAGCGTGCCCGCCAGCTCGATCCCTGCCCGCTCTCGACGCGCGAGATCGAGGTGCTCAAGCGCCTCGGCCAGGGCAAGGTCTACAAGCAGATCGCGCACGAGCTCGCGCTCTCGACCAGCACCGTGCGCACCCACCTGCACAACATCTACGGCAAGCTGGGCGCGGTCGATCGGGCCCAGGCGGTGCTGATCGCCACAGAGCGCGGCTGGATCTAGCCAGCCGGCCACGTACCATCGGGAGCGCTCCATGCTCTCGATCACGACGAAATCTCCCTACGCCTTGCAGGCGCTGGCCGAGCTGGGGCGGGTCGGGGCGGCCGGACCGGTGCCGATCGGCGAGCTGGCGCGGCGGCGCGAGATCCCCGTGCAGTTCCTGGAGCAGCTGTTCGCCGTGCTGCGGCGCGCCGGGATCTTGAGATCGCAGCGCGGCGTGAAGGGCGGCTACAGCTTTGCGCGCGACCCCTCCGAGATCACGGTGCTGGAGCTGGTCGAGCTGCTCGACGGCTCCTTCGGCGCCGGCTCAGAGGGCGTCTTCGCCGACGCCGCCGCGGCCGCGCGCGCCGTGCTCGAGCAGACGACGATCGCCGACGTGATCGAGCGCGAGGCGCGCGATGCCGGCTCGGCGATGTACTACATCTGAGGCCAGCCACCCCTGATTGCCGCGACGGTCGGCGGCGAGGTGGCGGGCGGCTTTCTCGCTACGGCGTCAGATCAGCATAGTCGCGGTGCCTGCCGTCGCGACGACGGCAAGAATGCGAGCGCATGTTCGTGCGTGCGCAGGCATGTGACCGACGTGTGAAATTCGCTCAACCCGGGCGCCCGGAATCCCGATCTTCGGGAATGTGATCAACGTGGTCGTGCCGGTCGTCGCGCTCGGCGTGGCGGCCGCGTTCGCCGTCGCGCTGGGCTGGCGGATGCGGATGCGGCGGCTGACGCGCCGCTGGGAGGGCGCGCTCGCGGCCGCCCGGCACGAGGCGAAGCACGACGGCCTCACCGGCGCGCTCGCGCGCACGGCCTTCGCGCGCGAGCTGGAGGGGCGGCTCGCGGCCGCGACGGAGGCGCGACCGCTCGCGCTGCTCGCGATCGACGTCGACGGCTTCGGCGAGGTCAACAAGCGGCTCGGCCATGCGGCCGGCGACGAGCTGCTCGTGCAGCTCGTGCGCACCGCCGCCGGCGTCGTGCGCGAGGACGACGCGATCGGCCGCCTCGGCGGCGACGAGTTCGCCGTGCTCGTCTCCGGCGAGGACGCGCAGGCCGTCGGCGAGCGGATCCTGCTCGCGCTGCGCGCGCCCGGCGGCACGCGCCCGCGCGGCATCGACGTCTCGATCGGGATCGCGAGCGCGCCTGCCGACGGCGCGAGTGTGGCGGCGCTGCTGCGCGCCGCCGACGTCGCGATGCGCCGCGCCAAGCGCGCCGGCAAGGGCCGCGTCGTCTCCTACACGGGCGAGTCGCTCGCCGACCGCGAGGAGGAGCGGGCGCGCCGGACGCTGGCGGAGACGATCGCGCACGGCCGCATCGCGATGGCCGCGCAGCCGATCGTCGATCTGCGCGACGGCACGATCCACGCCTACGAGGCGCTCGCGCGCTTCGGCGTCCCGGGCGACATGTCGACCGGCGAGCTGTTCGCGCTGGCCGAGCGCGTCGGCATGCGCGAGGAGCTCGACCTCGCCTGCCTCGCCTGCGGGCTGGAGCTGCTGCCCCGGCGCCCGCCGGGCACGCGCCTGACCGTCAATGTCTCCAGCCAGCTCTTGGCCGAGCCGCGCGCGCTCGAGCTGCTCGCCGGCCGCTCCGACCTGCACGGCCTCGTCCTGGAGATCACGGAAGAGGCGCTCGTGCGCGATTACGCGGCGCTGCAGCTCGCGCTCGCCCCGCTCGTCGAGCGCGGCGTGCGCGTCGCCGTCGACGACATGGGCGCCGGCTACTCGGGCCTGCGCAACGCGATCGACCTGCACCCGGCCTACCTGAAGCTCGACCGCGCGCTCGTGCACGGCATCGACCGCGACCCCAAGCGCGCCGCGCTGGTCGACGCGCTGCTGCGCTACGCCCAGCACGCCGGCAGCCACATCGTCGCCGAGGGCGTCGAGACGGAGGGCGAGCTGGAGACGCTCATGCGCCTCGGCGTGCCGCTCGCGCAGGGCTTCCTGCTCGCGCGGCCGGGCCCGCCGTGGCCCGCGCTCGCGCGCAGACCGGCGCCCGCTGCGGCGCACGCCGTGTCGGGCGCGTCCTCCGCCACGCCCGACGTCGCGACGGTCGCTCCCGCGACGACCGCCGAGCAGGCGCACGCGCGCTTCGCCGCCGACCCGCAGCTGGAGACGCTCGTCGTGCTCGACGGCGAGCGGCGCGTGCTCGGGCTGCTCACCCGCCACCGGCTGCTCGCGCGGCTCGGCCACCGCTTCGGCTTCGCGCTCTACGGGCAGCGCTCGGTGCTGCGAGTCGCCGACCTGCAGTGCCTCGCGCTGCCGGCGACGACGCCGTGGCCGGAGCTGACCTCGCGGGCGATGGCGCGCCCGTCGGAGAGCCGCCACGACGCGATCGTGCTGCTCGACGCCGACGGGCGCTTCCTGCGTCAGCTGACGATCCGCGACCTGCTCGACGCGGCCGGCGCGCGAACAGGCGAGCCCGCGCTCGCCGGCGGGACCGTCCGTTCGGGCTCCTGGTAGCGTCGCCGGGCATGCCAGCAGCCGCCCCGGCGCCCTATCCGAAGATCGAGCTGCACGTCCACCTCGAGGGCGCCGTCTCGCCCGAGCTGCTGTTCGCGGCCGCGCGGCGCAACGGCTGTGCGCTGCCGTTCGACAGCGTGGAGGCGCTGCGCGACTACATGCGCTTCCGCGACTTCGACCACTTCATCGAGGCGTGGATGGCGACGACAACCGTGCTGCGCACCGCGCGGGACTACCGCGAGCTGGTGCTCGACTACGCGCGCCGCGCGCGGGCGCACGGCGCCGTGTACATCGAGGGGATCTTCTCGCCGACCGACCGTGTCGGGCTCGGCGTGCCGCAGGAGGTCAGCTTCGAGGGCTTCTGCGAGGGGGCGCAGGCGGCGCGCGAGGAGCTGGGCGTCGAGGTGCGCCTGACGCCCGACATCACGCGCTTCGCGCCATTGGAGGTCGCGCTCGAGACCGCGCGGCTCGCGGTCAGGTACCGCGACCGCGGCGTCGTCGGGCTCGGCCTCGGCGGCCCGGAGGTCGGCTACCCGCCCGAGCCCTATGCCGAGGCGTTCGCGCTCGCGCGCGCCGGCGGCGTCGGCTCGGTCCCGCACGCGGGCGAGACGGAGGGCCCGCGCTCGATCCGCGGCGCGCTCGACGCCCTGCACGCCGACCGCATCCGCCACGGCGTGCGCGCGGTCGAGGATCCCAGCCTGCTGCGCGAGCTGGCCGACCGCCAGGTCGTGCTCGACGTCTGCGTGCTCTCGAACGTGCGCCTGTCGGTCGTGCCATCGGTCGCCGAGCACCAGCTGCCGGCGCTGCTGGCGGCGGGGATCCCGTGCACGGTCAGCACCGACGACCCGACCTTCTTCGACTGCGACCTCGACTCCGAGCACGCGGCCGCGCGCTCGCTCGGCGCCGACCCGCGCGCGCTGTTCGCGGCGGGGATCGCCGGTGCGCTGTGCGGCGAGGCGACGAAGCAGCGGCTGCGCGCTCTTGCCGACGCGCACTGGCCGGCCGAGGCGGCGAGCGTCGCGCCGGCCGCCGTCTGACGCCCGCGCGGCGGCTCGTGCGATCGCGCACTATCGTTCACGCCGCAATGGCGGAAATCCCGATCAACATTGCCGAGCATGTCGGTCACACGCCGATGGTCGAGCTGACGCGCGTGCTCCCGGAGGGCTGCACCGCGCGTCTGTTCGGCAAGCTCGAGGCGTTCAACCCCGGTGGCTCGGTGAAGGACCGCATCGGCGTCGCGATGATCGAGGCGGCCGAGCACGAGGACCGCATCGCGCCGGGGCGCACGACGATCGTCGAGGCGACGAGCGGCAACACCGGCATCGCGCTCGCGTTCGTCTGCGCGGCGAAGGGCTACGAGCTCGTCCTGACGCTCCCGCAGGGGATGAGCCGCGAGCGCGAGGGGCTGCTGCGCCTCTACGGCGCGCGCGTCGAGCTGACCGAGTCGCTCGGCGGGATGCACGAGGCGGTCGCCGCCGCCAGAGCGATGGCGAGCCGCGACGACGTCTTCCTGCCCGACCAGTTCTCGAACCCCGCCAACCCGGAGGTCCACCGCCGCACCACCGGACCGGAGATCTGGGAGGCGATGGACGGGCGCGTCGACGCGCTTGTGGCGGGGGTCGGGACGGGCGGCACGATCACCGGCGCGGGGGAGGCGCTGAAGGCGCGCAACCCCGCTTGCCGCGTGATCGCCGTGGAGCCGCGCAGCTCGGCTGTGCTGTCCGGCGAGCGCCCGGGACCGCACAAGATCCAGGGGATCGGCGCCGGCTTCGTGCCGGCGGTGCTGAACCGTGCGATCCTCGACGAGGTGATCGCGGTCGACGACGAGGACGCGATCGAGACTGCGCGCCTGCTCGCGCGGCGCGAGGGCGTGCTGGCGGGCATCTCCTGCGGCGCCGCGGTGTGGGCGGCGATCGAGGTCGCGACGCGGCCCGAGTCGGCCGGCAAGCAGATCGTCGCGGTGCTGCCGGACTCGGGCGAGCGCTACGTCTCGACGCCCTTCTTCGCGCCGTAGCCGGGACCCGCCTGCGCGGCCGGTCAGGCACTACTCTTGGCGCATGCCCGGACTCGGCAGCGCCGCGCGCGTCTGGAAGGAGATCCGCCGCGACGTGCGCGCCGCGCAGGAGCGCGACCCGGCGGCGCGCGGCGTCGGCTCGAGCGAGATCCTCGCGATCTGGCCGGGCGTCCACGCCGTGCTCGCGCATCGCGTCGCGCACGCGCTGTTCGAGGCGCGCGTGCCGTTCCTGCCGCGCCTGATCGCGGGCATCGCCCGCTTTCTGACCGGGATCGAGATCCACCCCGCCGCCCGCATCGGCCGTGGGCTCTTCATCGACCACGGGATGGGCGTCGTGATCGGCGAGACGGCAGAGATCGGAGACGACGTGACGCTCTACCAAGGCGTCACGCTCGGCGGCACCGGCTTCGCGGTCGGCAAGCGCCACCCGACCGTGCAAGACAACGTCACGATCGGCTCGGGCGCGAAGCTGCTCGGCCCGATCGTCGTCGGCCACGGCTCGAAGATCGGCGCCAACTCGGTCGTGATCCACGACGTCCCCCCGAACTCGACCGTCGTCGGCAACCCCGGCCATCCGGTGCGGATCGACGGCCGCCGGCCCGAGGGCCCGGACGCCGACTGGGCGCACCTGCCCGACCCGATCTCCGACGCGATCAAGGGGCTCGCGAGCCGCATCGGCGCGCTCGAGCGCGCGCTCGCCGAGCGCGGCGTCGATCCGGCGTCGATCCCGGGCGACGAGCACCAGCCGGAGCCGCTGCGCGCCGCGCGCGGACCCAATCCCGCCGGCGGCTGAAAGCCGCCGCGCCGCCGCCGCATGCGCGCCCGAGGCGGGATTGCCGCCGGCGGCTGAGCGCGGCGCTAGCCCAGGTGGGAGCGGTCGAGCTCGGACGGCTCGGCCTCGGGGACGTTCAGGCGCTCGCGCACGAGGTAGAGCGGGCGGCCCTTGACCTCGTCGTAGATGCGCCCGACGTACTCGCCGATCAGCCCGATCGCCATCAGCTGGATGCCGCCGAGCAGCAGCACGGCGATCGTGATCGAGCCGAAGCCCGGCAGGTAGGAGCCGACGATCCGCAGCGCGACGATGATCGGGATCAGCACGAACGCGAGCGCCGCGCAGAAGAAGCCGACGAGCGTGGCGAGCTGCAGCGGCCGGTGCGAGAACGACGAGATCGCGTCGAGCGAGAACGTCACCATCTTGCGCAGCGTGTACTTCGTCTCGCCGGCATAGCGCGGGTCGCGCTCGTAGGGCACCGCGGTCTGCGAGTAGCCGATCCAGACCGTCATCCCGCGCAGGAAGCGGTTGCGCTCGCGCATCGAGCGCAGCGCGTCGAGCGGGGCGCGGTCGAGCAGGCGGAAGTCGCCCGAGTCGGGCTCGAGCTCGACGTCGCCGAGTGCGCTGAAGAGCTTGTAGAACCAGCGCGCGGTCGCGAGCTTGAAGCGCGTCTCGCCCTCGCGGCGCTTGCGCACGGCGTAGACGACGTCGGTGCCGCGCCGCCAATGCTCGAGCATCTCCGGGATCAGCTCGGGCGGGTCCTGCAGGTCGGCGTCGATCATCACGACTGCGTCGCCGCGCGCATGGTCGAGGCCCGCGGTGATCGCGGTCTGGTGGCCGAAGTTGCGCGACAGGGAGACGACGCGCACGCGCTCGTCGCGCTCGGCCAGCTGCTCGAGCAGCTCTGGGGTGCGGTCCTGCGAGCCGTCGTCGACGAGCACGAGCTCGAACGGGACGTCTTCCAGGGCGTCGCACACGCGCCGGTGGAAGACCTCGACGAGTGCCTCCTCCTCGTACATCGGCGCCACCACGCTGAGCAGGCAGAGCGTTCGCTCCATCGCCGGAAGGTTACGGGGTCGACCTTGCGCTCAGATGAGCATCGTGTGAGTCAGCGCCGTGCGACGGCGGCACGCGCGGTCCTGCGCAGCCGCGGCACCCGCCACATCGCCTCGAGCGCGATGCGGGCCGACATCTTGCTCGTGCCCGAGTCGCGTTCGCGGAAGACGATCGGCACCTCGACGACGCGGAAGCCGGCGAGCACCGCACGGTAGGTGACCTCGATCTGGAAGACGTACCCCTGCGAGCGCACGCTCTCCAGCTGGATCGCTTCGAGCACGCGGCGGTGGATCACCTTGAAGCCGCCCGTCAGGTCGCGCTGTGGGAGCTGCAGGATCAGGCGCGCGTAGACGCAGCCACCGCGGCTCAGCAGCCGGCGCAGCAGGCCCCAGTCGGTGACCCCGCCGCCGGGGACGTAGCGCGAGCCGAGCACGAGGTCGGCGTGCTCGGCGGCGGCGAGCAGCGCCGGCAGGTGCGCCGGGTCGTGCGAGAGGTCGGCGTCCATCTCGCAGACGCGCTCGGCGCCGGCGGCGAGCGCGTGCGCGAAGCCCGCCAGGTACGCCCGCCCGAGCCCGTTCTTCTCGCTGCGCCGCAGCACCTCGACGACGCCGAGCTCGGCGCCGACGCGCTCGGCGATCTCCGCTGTGCCGTCCGGCGAGCCGTCGTCGACGACGAGGATCCGGTGCTCGCCGGGCGCCGCCTCGGCGAGCGTCTCCGCGACGCCGCGCAGCAGGCGCTCGATCGTCGCGGACTCGTCGTATGTCGGGACGATGACCCAGGTGGCGGGCATGGGGGCGGGAAGCCTAGACCACGGTCCCGCCGGGGCCGTGCCCAGCCGCGGGATGCCGACCGCGCGCGCCGCGCCGCGCCCATCCGCGCGATTCGCGATGATGGTCATCCGGGATGCGCCTGATCGACGTCATCCGTGGACCCAGTCGTCCGACGCAGGTGCAGCTGCGTCATCGCCGCCGCCGCGCCGGTGCGCTCGCCGCCGTCGCGGGGGTCGCGCTGCTGCTCGGGCTGATCGCCGGCGCGCAGGACGGCGGCGGAGGTGCGGCCGCCGGCGCCGCCGCGGCGCAGGTCGGCTTCTACGGCCGCGTGCAGCTGCTGGCCGGCGCCGGCGTGCGCTCGCTCGCGGCCCAGGAGGCTCGGCAGGAGAGCGGCGCGATCGACCGCGCGCTCGCGCGCACGCCGTTCGTGCGCATGGCGGGGGCCCAGCACCGGCTCGTGGCGCTGACCTTCGACGACGGTCCGAGCCCATACACCGATGCGATCGTCGCGGAGCTGGCGCGGCTGCGCGTCCCGGCGACGTTCTTCGTCGTCGGCTACCAGCTGCCGACGTTCGCGCTGCAGCTCCAGCATGAGGTCGTCGCCGGGATGACGGTCGGCGACCACACGCTCGACCACGCGAACCTCGCGCAGCTCTCGCCCGGCGACCAGCGCCGGCAGATCGTCGGCGACGCGAGCAAGATCGCTTCCTTCGGCGCGCCGGCGCCGCGTCTGTTCCGCCCGCCGTACGGGTCCTACGACGCGACGACGCAGGCGCTGCTCAGACGCCAGAGGATGCTGTCCGTGCTGTGGTCGGTGGACAGCGAGGACTACACCAAGCCGGGCGCGGACGCGATCGTGCGCAACGTCGTGGACGCCGTCCAGCCGGGTTACATCGTGCTGATGCACGACGGCGGCGGCGACCGCGCGCAGACGGTCGCGGCGCTGCCGCGGATCGTTGCTCGGCTGCGCAGAGCCGGCTATGGCTTCGTCTCGGTCCCGCGCCTGCTGTTGGAGAGCCCGCCGCCCGAGAATCAGCAGCTGCCGAGCGGGTTCAACCCCGCCGGGGCGGGCTAGCCGCAGATGGCCGCCGCCGCGCGCGCCGAGTCCCGCGGGGCGGTGCGCCCCTCGCCGTCCGCGCTCGCCGCGCCGCTCGGCGCCGCCGCGCTCGCGGGTCTGCTCGCCGCCGCGACGCTGCTGACGGTCGGCGGCTCTGCCGAGCGGCGCATCTGGTTCGTGCCCTCCAGCCAGCGAGGCGGGATGCCGGACTGGCTCGGCGGGCCGTTCCACGGGCTCGACGTCGTCCTGCAGCCGGCCGGCGGCGCGCTGATGCTCGTGGCGATGTTCGTCTGCTACCTGCTCGTGGTCGCCTGCGCGCGGGCGGGTGCGATCGCGCCGCGCGTCGCCGTCGCCGCGGTGCTCGCGGCGCATGCGATCTTCCTGCTCGGGCCGCCGCTGTTCTCGGCCGACGTGTTCGGCTACGTCGACTACGCACGGCTGGCTGTCGTGCACGGGATCGACCCCTACACGCACGGCGCCGCCGCCGCGCTGCACGACCCGGTCGTGAGATTCGTGCGCTGGCACGACGTCGCGACCCCGTACGGGCCGCTGTTCACGGTCGCGAGCCTGCCGCTCGCATGGCTGAGCGTGTCCGCCGCGCTGTGGGCCTGCAAGCTGGTCGCGGCCGCCGCGAGCCTCGGCTGCGTCTGGCTCGTGTGGCGCATCGCGCGGCGCCGCGGAGGCTCGCCGGTCGCGGCGATCCTGTTCGTCGGCCTCAACCCGCTGCTGCTCGCCTACGGCGTCGGCGGCGCGCACAACGACTTCCTGCTGATGGCGCTCGCGCTCGGCGCGGTCCTGCTCGTGCTCGAGGAGCGCGAGGCGGGCGGCGGGGCGCTGGGGGTGGCCGCCGTCGCGGTCAAGGCGTCGGCCGGGCTGCTGCTGCCGTTCCTGCTGCTCGGCGCGCACGGGCGCCGCCGGCTGCTCGCGGGCGCGGCGGCGGCGGGCGCCGCCGTGCTGGCCGTCGCCGCCGCCGCGTTCGGCGGCGGCGCGCTGAGCCTCGTGCACCAGCTCCACGACCAGCAGAGATTCGTGGCCTCCGACAGCGTGCCGCGCCGGCTCTCGTGGCTGCTCGGCATGGGCTCGCTCCCGAGCGGCCTGCGGCTGGCGTTCGTGCTCGCGTTCGCGGCGGCGGTCCTGTGGCTGCTGTGGGCGACGTGGCGGAGGCGCGTCGACTGGGTCGACGCGGCCGGCTGGGCGACGCTCGCGCTGCTCGTGAGCACCGCCTGGCTCGTGCCGTGGTATGTCGTATGGCTGCTGCCGCTGGCCGCGGTCGCGCGCGATCCGCGGCTGCGTGGAGCCGCGCTGCTGTTCTGCCTCTACGTCGTCGTGACGCGCGTGACGTACCTGCTCGTCTGAGCAGCGAGCCCGCAGCGCGCTCACCGCAGCACGCGCAGCTCGACGTTCGCTTCGTCGCGGTCGACGACCTGGAAGCCCGCCTGCTCGATCGCCTGCAGCTGGACGGGCAGTATCTGGCCGAGCGACGCGAACACGCGCGTCCCGCCTGCGGCGCGCAGGGCGTCAAGCGACTCGGTCAGCTGCTGCACCGCCGGCATCGAGATCATGCTGACGTAGGGCGCGACGTTGACGAGCCCGAGGTCGTAGGCCACGCGATGGCCCATCGGCGCGAGGATCAGCACGCGCTCGCCCCTGGAGGCGTCGGAGCGGGCGATGAAGTCGCGCGTCGCGAGCGCCTGCAGCTCGGGCGTCGGCGCCGACCTGCCGATCCGCTCGACCTGCGGCCATGGCAGCGGCGTCTGCGCGAGCGAGCAGACCGCCAGCGCGCAGCCGGCGAGCAGCGCGACCTCGGCCGCGGTCAGCCGCCGCTCCGGCCGCGCGCGCACGGCGCGCACGACGACGACGAGCAGCAGCGCGAGCGCGAGCGCCCACGCCGAGAACAGGCTGATCAGCACCTCGGGGTGCGAGCGCCCCGCGAAGTAGCTGCCGGCGCCGAGCCCGAAGACGCCTGCCCAGACGAGCAGCGCGGTGAGCACGTGCTCCTGTGAGGGCCCGCCTCCAGCATTCCCAGCGGCGCCCGTCAGCGCGCGCACCGTCGCGACGACGATCGCCGCGGCGAACGTCGCGTAGATCGCGAGGTGGAAGCCGAGCGTCGGCATCGGCAGCATCGTCACGCCGCCCAGGCCCCACAGCCTCGAGAACGTGAACAGGTAGGAGAGGTGCGGCAGCGAGCCGGCGACGGCGAGCGTCAGCAGCGCGACGAGCCCGAGCGCGCCGAGCAGGCCGAGCGCTGCGTCGCGCGCGAGCGTCAGCGTGCGCTCCCGCCACGGGCGCCGCTCGCTCCAGAGCAGCGCTGCGAGCGTCGCGGCGAACGCCGGCAGCCCGAACTCGACGTTGTTGAAGAGGACGATCCCGGCCGCGAGGAGCAGCGGCCACCCGCGGCGCGGGCGCAGCCCGTCGAGATGGCGCGCGATCAGCCAGACGAGCGCGTAGGGTCCGCCGTAGCGCATCGGGAACATGCTGAAGAGGTTCGACGGGCCGTAGCGGTTCGACAGCGGGCCCAGCTCCATGAAGAAGCTCGTGGCGAGGAACGGCAGGAACAGCGCCAGCCCGAGCAGCGAGCTGCGCACGACGCGGCGCAGCGTCGCGTAGACGGCCAGCATGCAGAGGCCGGTCGCCGTCACCATGACCGCGACGTAGGCGCCGAACGACGGCCCCACGAGCCACAGGACGCCGGCGCTCAGGTACGGCCACAGCTGGCTGTACTGCGCGTGGAAGTTCACGAGCGGGGCGCGGTGGTCGAGCACCGCGTATGCCTCGTCGAGCCAGAAGGTGACGTTGCCGCGCACGCCGTCGTTGGAGAGCCCGAACGAGCCTTCGGTGTTGACCGCGGTCAGCAGCCACAGGCCGACGCAGGCGGCGGCGACCGCAAGTGCGATCCAGCGGCGGCGATCGGTCTCGCGGGCGAGCCGGCCGATCCGATCGAGCAGCTGCTCGCGCCGCAGCGCGACGATCGCGCCGAGCGTCAGCAGGGCCGAGACGGCGAGCGTCGCGGGCGTGAAGTACACGCGCCTGAAGGGGTGCGTGCCCGAGTAGGAGGCGTCGTAGACGACGCGGTACTGCGCGACGAGTCCGGCGGCGACGAACGCCGCGAGCAGCAGCTGGCTCGCCTGCGCCAGCGCTGCGACCGCGCCGGCGCGCAGCGGCACCGCGCGCCCGCGCAGCGCGACGAGCAGCGCCGAGAGCGCGACCGGGCCGGCGATCGCGATCACGTAGCGGCCCTGCTCGGTCGGCTCCGGACGGACCGCCAGCGTCGTGATGCCGGTGTTCCAGAAGGCGACGTGGAGCGTCGGGAACAGCAGCCTCCCGAGCGGCGGACCGAGCAGCGCGATCGTGGCCGCGAGCACGAGCGCGCCGGGCAGCGCGAGCAGCCATGCGAGCTCGGCGGGCGCGACCGCGGTGCGCGCGGGCGCGTCCGCGCGCGTCCCCGCACGCACCCCCAGCGTGCGTTCCCCCTTGGACACCCGCCGCAGTCTACCGGCTGACGGACCGTCGACACGACGGATCGCGGCCGATCGGGACGCGCTCGCGCGCCGTGGCGCTCGCTATCGTCGGAGCAGCCGATGGAGCCCGTCCGAGCTGCTGACACCGACGCCGAGCTGGACCGTCTGCTCGCGGGTCTGAACGAGCCCCAGCGCGCCGCCGTGCTGCACGGCGACGGCCCGCTGCTGATCCTCGCTGGCGCAGGCTCGGGCAAGACGCGCGTGCTGACGCACCGGATCGCCTACCTGCTCGCGACCGGGCAGGCGCGGCCGAGCGAGATCCTCGCGATCACGTTCACGAACAAGGCCGCGCAGGAGATGCGCGAGCGCGTCGAGCTGCTCGTCGGCGCGCGCACGCGGGCGATGTGGCTGATGACCTTCCACGCCGCCTGCGCGCGGATGCTGCGCGCCGACGCGCACCGGCTCGGCTACACGCGCCAGTTCACGATCTACGACCAGGCCGACGCGCGCCGGCTCGTCAGACGCTGCATCGAGCAGCTCGACGTCGACCCCAAGCGCTTCACGCCGGCGGCGATCCACCACGAGATCTCCGACGCGAAGAACAAGCTGCGCGACGCGGAGGGCTACGGGCAGCTGATCGGCTCCTACTTCGAGCAGACGGTCGCCGACGTCTACAAGCTCTACGAGTCTGAGCTGCACCGCATGAACGCGATGGACTTCGACGACCTGCTCGTGCGCGCGGTCAACGTGATGGAGCTGTTCCCGGAGGTGCGCGAGCGCTACGCGACCGCCTTCCGCCACGTGCTCGTCGACGAGTACCAGGACACCAACCACGCGCAGTACCGCTGGTTGCAGCTGATCGCGGGCGAGCATCGCAACCTCGCGGTGGTCGGCGACGACGATCAGTCGATCTACGGCTTCCGCGGCGCCGACGTGCGCAACATCCTCGACTTCGAGGACGACTTCCCGGACGCGAAGGTCGTCAAGCTGGAGCAGAACTACCGCTCCACGCAGACGATCCTCGACGCCGCCAACGCGGTGATCGCCAACAACCGCGGACGGATGGGCAAGGCGCTGTGGACCGACCTCGGCGCCGGCGACCCGCTCCACGTGCGCGAGCTGGAGGACGAGCACGCCGAGGCGCGCTTCGTCGCGGGCGAGATCGAGCGGCTGGTGGACGAGGGCACCTCTCGCCAGGAGATCGCCGTCTTCTACCGCACGAACGCGCAGTCGCGCGTGCTGGAGGACACGCTCGTGCGCGCGCAGATCGGCTACCAGGTGATCGGCGGCACGAAGTTCTACGAGCGCGCCGAGATCAAGGACGCGATCGCCTACCTGACCGCGCTCGTGAACCCGCAGGACGTCGTCGCGTTCGGGCGGATCGTTAACTCGCCGCGGCGCGGGATCGGCGCGACGTCCTTCTCGCGCGTAGCCGGCTGGGCGAACACCGCCGGCGTGACCGTGTGGGAGGCGGCCGCCGACCCGGAGGCGGTTCCGGGCCTCGGCACCGCGGCGGTCAAGGCGTTTCACCGCTTCATGGGCACGATGAGAGTGCTGCGCGAGCGCGCCGAGGGCGGCGCGCCGATCGCCGCGCTGCTGAACGAGCTGCTGCGCGAGACCGGCTACCTCGACGCGCTCGAGGCGGAACGGACGATCGAGGCGCAGGGGCGGATGGAGAACCTCGAGGAGCTCGTGAACGTCGCGGCCGAGTACGACAGCGCGCTCGGCGACGCCGGTGCGGCCGATGCCGGCGAGCCGCCCTCGCTCGCCGGCTTCCTGCAGCAGATCGCGCTCGTCGCCGACGCCGACGCGCGCACCGACGACGACGGCCTCGTGACGCTCATGACGCTGCACAACGCGAAGGGTCTCGAGTACCCGATCGTCTTCATGATCGGCTGCGAGGAGGGGGTCTTCCCGCACGCGCGCGCGATCGAGGAGGGCGGCCTGGAGGAGGAGCGCCGGCTCGCCTACGTCGGCGTCACGCGCGCGCAGCGCGATCTCTACGTCACTTATGCGCGCACGCGCGCGGTCTTCGGCGCGCGCCACTTCGGCGCGCGCAGCCGCTTCCTCGACGAGATCCCGGCCGCGCTGACGGATCGGCCGGCGGGGCCGTCCGGGCTCGGCGCCGCGCGCGAGCGCATCGGCTCGTGGGAGGGCGAGGGCGGCGGCGGGATCGCCTGGGAGCGCGGCCGCGGCGAGGCGGCGGCCGCCGCGTTCCGGCTGGGCGAGGACGTCGCGCATGCGGCCTTCGGCGAGGGCGTCGTGACCGGCGTCGAGGCGGGCGGGATCGTCGTGATCCGCTTCAGCAAGGACGGCTCCGAGCGCAAGCTCGTCGCCGACCTGGCGCCGATCACGCGGCGCTGACACGCGCCCGCGCGCCGTCTCACCGCGTCGTGTCGACCAGCTCGATCACGTTCGCGGCCTCGTCGCTGCGCACCAGCCGGAAGCCGGCCTGCCGCGCCGCCGCGACCTGTTCCGGCTGCGACTGGGCGACCGGCAGGAACAGCCTCCTGCCCCCGGCCGCACGCAGCGCCGCGATCGCCTCCGCGAGCTGGCTGCGCAGCGGCATCGACTCGATGCTGACGTAGGGCGAGACGTTGTCGATCTGCAGCTCGTAGGCGATCTGGTGGCCGAGCGGTCCGAGGATCGCGACCCGCTCGCCACGGTGCGTGACCGCGGCGATCGCCCGGGCGGTAGGAGCGACCGACAGCGGCCGCGCGCTGGAGGTGTCGTGCAGGCGCGCGATCTGCGACCACGGCGTCGGGGTCTGCGCGATCGAGCAGACGGTCAGCCCGAACGCGAGCAGCAGCCCGGCCTCGGCGAGCGTCGGGCGGCGCGCCGGCCGCGCGAGGATCGCCCGCACGGCCGCGACGAGCAGCAGCGCGAGCGCCAGGCTCCAGGCGGAGAAGATGCTCAGCAGCACTTCCGGCAGCGAGCGCCCGACGTAGTAGCTCGCGGCGCCGAGCCCGAAGACCCCCGACCAGGCGAGCATCGCCGTCAGCAGCCGGTCCTCGCCGCCCGAGACGGCGCGCACGACCGCCAGCACGATCGCGGCCGCGAACGTCAGGTAGATCGCCAGGTGGAAGCCGAGGTGCGGCATCGGCATCAGCCCGAACGCGTCGATCCCGTAGAGGCGCGGGAACGTCAGCAGCATCCCGAGGTGTGGGAGCGAGCCGGACCGAACCAGCGTCAGGACGCACAGGCCGGCGAGCGCGGCGAGGCAGCCGAGTGCCGCGTCCGCGAGCAGCCGGCCGAGTGCGGGGAGCGAGCGCGCCTGCGCGATCGCGAGCGCCGCCGCCGTCGCGACGAGCGCGGAGAGCCCGAACTCGAGGTTGTTGATCGCGACCGCGCCGCCGGCGGCGAACAGCAGCACGCGCCGGCGCGGCGCCGCGCCGTCGAGGTGGCGCGCCGCGAGCCACGCGAGCCCGTAGGCGCCGAGGTAGCGCATCGGGAAGACGCTGAAGAGCGTCTGCGGGCCGTGCCGCGCGTCGGGCGGTCCCAGCTCGGTGAAGAAGCCGGTGCAGAGCACCGGCACGAACAGCGCGAGCGCCAGCAGCGAGCGGCGCACCACGCGCCGCAGCACGCCGTAGAGCGCGAGCGCGGCCAGCCAGCTCGCCGCCGCCATCGTCGTCGTGTAGACGCCGAGCGAGGTGCCGAGCAGCGCCATCGCGCCGGCGCCGACGTAGGCGAACAGGTGCCCGTACTGCGTGTTGAAGTCGACGAGCGGCACGCGCCCGTCGAGCACGGCGAACGACTCGTCGAGCCAGAACGGCAGGTTGACGAAGATGCGGTAGTTGCCGTTCGCCATCGACGCTTCGGTGTTGATCGCGGTCAGCAGCCAGGCCGCGGCGAGCAGGGCGGCGCCAGCGAGCGCGGCGAGCCGGCGCGCGCGCGTCTCGCGCGTCAGCGCGGCGACGCGCGCGACGACGCTCGCGCTGCGCAGCGCGAGCGCGAGCCCGACCGCGACGAGCGCGGCCACGACGAGCGTCGGCACGGTGAAGTAGACGCTGTGCCTGGGAATTTCCGACCAGGGGAGGCCGAAGACCTTCAGGCGCTGGGTGACGATCGCCATCGCGAGCGCGCACGGCACGAGCGCCTGCGCCGCCGGCACCGCGATCCGCAGCAGGCGTGACGAGAGCCCGACCCGCCGCCGCGCGCCCAGCGCCACGGCGGCCGCGACGCCGACCGGGGCAAGCACGGCGAGCAGGTAGCCCATCCGCTCCGACGGCTCGGGGAGCACGCCGAGGCGTGCGCGCCAGAACGGCCAGAAGTCCGCGTGCGGCGCCGCGAGCAGGAGGCGGCCGAGCGGGCGGTCGAGCAGGGCGATCGCCGCCGCGAGCAGCGCGGCGGACGGCAGCGCCGCGAACCACGCGAGCTCCCCCGGCGTGGCTCGGACCAGCGTGGCCGCAGGCCGTGTCCTCCCCCTGGCAGACACGGCGGCAGTCTACCGGCGGGCGATGCGTCGACGGACCGCAGCCCGGCGCGTCGCGTGCGCCGTCCGGACGCCGCGCCGTGCCGGTTCGCGCTCGCGCCTCGCGCGGCGCTAGCATCCGCCGCCGTCATGGCCGCCACGTTGATCGACGGCAGCGCGATCGCGCGCGAGATCCGCGCCGAGGTCGCGCAGGAGGTCGCCGCCTTCGTCGCGGAGACCGGGGCTCCGCCGGGCCTCGCGACCGTGCTCGTCGGCGAGGACCCCGCCTCGGCCGTCTACGTCGCCAACAAGCGCAGAGCGTGCGCCGAGGCCGGCATCGCCGACCTCCACCGCCACCTGCCGTCCGACGCGAGCGCAGCGGAGGTGACCGAGCTCCTGCTCGCGCTCAACGAGGAGCCGGCCTGCTCCGGGATCCTGCTCCAGCGGCCGCTCCCCGGCGGCCTGGACGACGCGGCGCTGAGCGCGCTGATCGCGCCGGAGAAGGACGTCGACGGGCTGACGCCGGTCAGCGCCGGCCGACTGCTGCAGGGCGCGCCCGGCATGCGGCCGTGCACGCCGCTCGGCGCCATCGAGCTGCTCGACCGCCACGACGTCGCGCTCGAGGGCGCCGAGGCGGTGGTCGTCGGCCGCTCGGACCTCGTCGGCAAGCCGCTCGCGCACCTGCTGCTCCAGCGCAACGCGACCGTCACGATCTGCCACTCGCGCACGCGCGACCTGGCGGCCGTCTGCGCGCGCGCCGACGTGCTCGTCGCCGCGGTCGGGGTGCCGCGGCTGCTCGGCGCCGGCGCGGTCAAGCCGGGCGCCGCGGTGGTCGACGTCGGCATGAACCGCCTGCCGGACGGCCTCTGCGGCGACGTCGACTTCGACGCCGTGCGCGAGGTCGCGGGCCTGCTGACGCCCGTGCCCGGCGGCGTCGGGCCGATGACGATCGCGATGCTGCTGCGCAACACGCTCGCCGCCGCGCGGAGGCTGGCATGAGAGCCGCGCTCTCGCGCCTGCGCCGCGGCGAGGTCGTCGCCGCGCTCGGCGCAGTGGCGCTGCTCGCCGACATGTTCGCGCTCTGGTGGTACTGCAGCGCGACGGTCTCGCTCGACGGCTGGCACGCACATACGCTGCTGCGCTGGCTGATGCTGGCGACGATCCTCGCGGCGCTCGCGCTGGCGGTCCTCACCGTGACGCAGCGCGCCGTCGCCGTTCCCGTCACGGTCGCGGTGATCGTCGCGGCGCTCGCCGCCCTGCTGACGGTCCTGCTCGCCTGGCGCGTGGTCGTCGACCATCCTGGTCCGGCCTCCGCGACCACGCGGGTCGGCGCCTGGCTCGGGCTGCTCTCCTCGGCGGCGATCCTGCTCGGCGCCTACTGGTCGATGCGCGACGAGGGCGGCGGCGCGGCTGTCGCCCAGCCGCCCGCGCCCGCGCCGCCCGCCGCCTAGAATCCGGCGCCGATGATCGATCGCGCGCAGGTGCTGCACGTCGCGAGGCTCGCACGGCTCGCGCTCTCCGAGGAGGAGGTCGCGCGGATGTCGCGCGAGCTCTCGGCCGTGCTCGGCCACATCGAGAAGATCTCCGAGCTCGACCTCGACGGGGTCCCGCCGACGTCGCATGTCGTGGACGCGGCCGGCGCGCTGCGCCCCGACGAGCCGTGCGCCTCGCTGCCGCGCGAGGCGGCGCTCGCGGGCGCGCCCGAGCCGCTCGAGCAGGGCTTCGGCGTCCCCAGCCCGGGGGCCAGCGGGTGAGCGCGGGCGACGACCTGGCGGCGCTGACGGCAGCCCGCGCGATCGAGCGGATCGCCGCGGGCGATCTCTCCGCGGCCGAGCTGTTCGATGTCTACCGCGCGCGCGCGGCGGCCGACGCCGAGGACCTCAACGCGTTCACCTGGGTCGCCGACGGGCCGCCCGCTGAGCTCGGAGCGGACGCCTGCGCGTCCGCTCCGCTCGCCGGGCTCCCGCTCGCGGTCAAGGACCTCTTCTGCACCGAGGGCGTCCCGAGCCAGTCGGGCTCGAGGATCCTCGAGGGCTACCGTCCGCCGTACACGGCGACCGCTGTCGCAAAGCTCGCCGACGCGGGCGCGACGCTGCTCGGCAAGACGAATCAGGACGAGTTCGCGATGGGCTCCTCGAACGAGAACTCGGCGTTCGGCCCGGTCCGCAACCCGTGGGATCGCGCGCGCGTGCCGGGCGGCTCGTCCGGCGGCAGCGCCGCCGCGGTCGCCGCCGGCCTCGCGCCGTGGGCGCTCGGCACCGACACCGGCGGCTCGATCCGCCAGCCGGCCGCGCTGTGCGGGATCGTGGGCTTGAAGCCGACCTACGGCGCGGTCAGCCGCTACGGCATGATCGCGTTCGCCTCCTCGCTCGACCAGGCCGGGCCGTTCACGCGCGACGTGACCGACGCGGCGCTGCTGCTGCGCCACATGGTCGGCCGCGACGCGTGCGACGCCACCTCGCTCGCCTTCCCCGGCGAGATCGAGCTCCCTCGCGGCGTCGACCTCAGAGGGCTGCGGCTCGGCGTGCCGGAGGAGCTGACGGCCGACGGGATCGAGTCGGGCGTGCGCGACGCGTTCGCGGCGACGCTCGCGCTCGCCGAGCAGCTCGGCGCCTCCGTCGAGCCGTGCAGCCTGCCGCACGCGCCGCACGCGCTGTCCGCCTACTACCTGATCGCTCCGGCCGAGGCGTCGGCGAACCTCGCGCGCTTCGACGGCGTGCGCTACGGCCTGCGGGTCGAGTCCGACGACCTGCTCGGCATGTACACCGCCACGCGCGCCGCCGGCTTCGGCGCCGAGGTCAAGCGCCGCATCATGCTCGGCACCTACGCGCTCTCCTCCGGCTACTACGACGCCTACTACGGGCGCGCCCAGCAGGTGCGCACGAAGGTCGCAGAGGACTTCCGCGCCGCCTTCGAGCGCTTCGACCTGCTCGTCACGCCGACGGCGCCGAGCGTCGCCTTCCGCCTCGGCGAGAAGGTCGACGACCCGCTCGCGATGTACCTCAACGACGTCTGCACGGTGCCGATGTCGCTCGCCGGGATCCCTGCGATCTCGATCCCGAACGGCCTCTCCGGCGGCCTGCCGACCGGCCTGCAGCTGTGCGGGCCGGCGTTCAGCGAGAACCGCCTGCTGGCCGCCGCCTACGTGCTCGAGCAGGCGCTCGGCTTCGACGGATCGCCGGCGCGCCGCGCGGCCGGCGGGGGGAAGGCGGCGTGAGCGCGAGCGACTGGGAGCCCGTGATCGGGCTGGAGATCCACGTGCAGCTGGGGACGCGCACGAAGATGTTCTGCGGCTGCGAGCTGAGCTTCGGGGATCCGCCGAACACGCACACCTGCCCGGTCTGCCTCGGCCTGCCGGGCGCGCTGCCGGTCGCGAACGCCAGAGCGGTCCACTACGCGCTGCTGATCGGGCTCGCGCTCGGCTGCGAGCTGGCGCCGCGCTCGATCTTCCACCGCAAGAACTACTTCTATCCGGACCTGCCGAAGGGCTACCAGATCAGCCAGTACGACGTCCCGATCTGCTCCGGCGGGCGGCTCGGCGACGTGCGCATCCACCGGGCGCACCTCGAGGAGGACGCGGCGAAGCTCGTGCACGTCGGCGCGAGCGGACGCATCCATGGCGCCGACGCGTCGGTCGTGGACTTCAACCGCGGTGGCACCCCGCTCGTCGAGATCGTCACCGAGCCCGACGTCGGCTCGGCCGCGCAGGCGCGCGAGTGGCTGACCTTGCTGCGCGAGACGCTGCGCCAGCTCGGCGTCTCCGACGTGAACATGGAGGAGGGCTCGCTGCGCTGCGACGCGAACGTCTCGATCCGGCCGGCCGGCAGCGACGTGCTCGGCACGAAGACCGAGCTGAAGAACATGAACTCCTTCCGCTACCTCGAGCGCGGGGTCGAGGCGGAGATCGCGCGCCAGGTCGCGCTCGTGGAGTCCGGCGGCGAGGTCGAGCAGGAGACGCTCCACTACGACCCGGTGACAGGCGGACTCACGCCGCTGCGCTCGAAGGAGGAGGCGCACGACTACCGCTACTTCCCCGAGCCCGACCTCGCCCCGATCGTCGTCGACGAGGCGATGATCGAGGCGGCGCGGGCGGAGCTGCCCGAGCTGCCCGCGCAGCGCGCCGAGCGCTACGAGCGGGAGCTGGGCCTCACCGCCGACAGCGCCCGCCGGCTCGCCTTCCGCGCCGACCTCGCTGCGTACTTCGAGCGTGCGCTCGCGACGTCGACGACGGCGAGCGACGGCGAGGCGTCCGCGCGCGAGCGTCGGCGGACGCTCGCGAACTGGATCACCGGAGAGCTCGTCGCACGCATCGGCGACGGCGATCCATCCGCTTCGAAGGTCGACCCCGCCGCGCTCGCGACGCTGGTCGGCCTGCTGCGCGCCAGAGCGGTGACGCCCGGCGCTGCCAAGCAGGTGCTGGATGTGCTCGTCGCCGACGGCGGCGACCCGCAGGCGATCGTCGAGGCGGAGGGCCTGGGCGCGATCGGCGGCGGCGACGAGCTGGCCGAGGTCGTGCAGCGCGCGCTCGCCGCCGACCCCGACGCGGTCGCGAAGCTGAAGGCCGGCAACATGAAGGCGATCGGCCCGATCGTCGGCTTCGTGATGCGCGAGACGAACGGCCGCGCCGACGGCGGCGAGGTCACGCGCCTGGTGCGCGAGCAGCTGGGCTTGTGACGTCGCCGGCAGGTCGCCGCTTGCGGTGACCGCCGGGCGAAAGCCGTCTCCACAGGTCGCCGAGTGCGCTGACCGGAGGGCGAGGCGCCGGTTCCCGCTTGCGCGCGCGGGCCTGACCTGTCTAGTTTGTGGTGTCACCGGTTAGGGGGAAGCCGTGGGGAACAAGGTCGCGCTGGCTCTGGCATTGTTGGCCGTAGCAACCATCGTGAGCGCGTGTGGAGGGACGCAGAGCGCCGGCCTCGGAAGGACCGGCTCGACGGGCCTGAGGATGCCCGTCGCGAGCAACCGGCACACCAATCCGCACAAGAGCTGCGACGCTCAGGGCATCAACTCGACGAAGATGGGCACCGGTGCGTGCACCGAAGGCGGGGTCCAGTACGTCGTCGCCAATTACGGCGGCGTGGTTCAGCTGAGGACGCTCGCCGTCGCGATCGCCGGCGTCGCGGTCGGTCCCGGTGACGAAGGTCACGGCGGCCGCAGGGTGCGGCCGCGCAACGAAGCCTTCCTGCGCGTCACGCTGCAGGTGCAGAACCGCGACAAGGTGCCGCACCGCTTCGGCTTCGGCCAGACGATGCTCGGCATCGGCTCCGACGACTACCTGGAGAGCATAGGCGACGAGAGGAACGTCCACGACGAATCGATCGCGGCGGTCAACGGCGGCATGATCGGTCCCGGTGAGACGCTGCGCGGCGACGTGATGTTCGACATAACGGAAGCGGACTACCAGCAGCTGCAGAGAATCGGCCGCTTCTTCATATGGAACTTCGGCGAAAGAGCGTCGGCGCAGATCACCAGAAGGTCCGGCCAGCTCGGCCAGATCCGGCTGTACGCGGTCGAAAGGGCCTGACGCCTGGACGGCGCGGGTACGCTGGGATCGAGAACCCGCGGTCAGGAGGCCCGAGATGTCGCGACTCATCCGGATGGACGGCAGCGGCCACACGACGCTCGCCGAGTGGACCGCGGAGGACGCAGCGTCGGTCGAGGCGGCCGTCGCCGCCTTCCGCGACGAGCTCGAGCGGGGCTCGATCGCGATGGTCGCGCGCGGACCGGGACGGGCCGAGCACGTGCGCGAGCTGCCGCTCGACGAGCCGCTCGTGATCATGCGCCGGCCGATCGCCGGCGGGTAGTCCCGCGGACGTCCACGGCAGATGCCCGCCGCCGCCGTGCCCCCCGACGCAGCGCTGCCTGAGCTCGCGAGCGTCTACTGGCGCCCGCGCATGACCGCCGAGCGGCTGCGGCGCCGCGACCGCCTGTGGACGCTCACGACCGTCGCGCACGTCGTGCCGTTCGTCGCCGTCGCCGTCGTGATGGTGCTGCTCTCGCCGGTCGCGCTGCCGGTCTCGCTCGCGGCGCTCGCGCACGCATGGCTGATCCCCGCGCTGTACGCCCGCCGCGGCGCGACCGTCACGCGCTCGCTGGCGCCCGCGTCGGCCGGTCCGGAGCGCGTCTCGCTCGGGCTGCTCGGCGACCTCGTCGGCCCCGATGCGCGCGAGCTGCACGCGCACACCGGGCTGGTGCCGGAGCCCGGCCGGCTCGGCACCTGGCTCGTCGGCGAGGCGGGCGCGCTGCTCGTGAGCGGCCGCCGCGTCTCGTGCTGGTGCGTGAGAGCGACCGACCCGGAGGGCGCGCGGCTGCCCTCCGGCGACCGCGTCGCGCACCTGCTGCTCGCGCTGCGCAGCGACGAGGAGGGCTTCGCGACCGTCGCGAACCTCGCCTTCAGCGGGGCGCGCTGGCGCGTGCGGCGCCGGCTGCCGAAGCGCCAGCGCGCGGCGCTCGACGCCGTCTCCTCACGCGCTACGCTTTCGGCATGAGCTTTTCCCAAGGCGCCGAGAAGCCCGAGAAGCCGTCGCTGTTGAAGCGCGCGCTCGCAGTGCTGATCATCGTCGCGGTGATCGCGCTCGTGGCGAAGGCCTTGATCGGCTTCGTGATGGCGATCTTCTGGATCGTCGTCGCCGTCGCGGCGATCCTCGCGGTGCTGTGGGCGCTCAATCAGCTGCTGTGAGGCGGCCGCCGTGTTCTACCTCGCCATCGCGATCTGGTTCGGCATCTGCGGTGGCGTCGTCGGGCGCATCAAGGGCGGCTCGTTCTTCATCTGGTTCCTGATCTCCGCCGTCGTGCCGGGGCTGGGGCTGATCGCCGCGCTGCTCTATCGCTGGGACAGCAGGGAGCTGCGCCGCGAGTGCCCGGGCTGTGGACGGGTCGTGAAGCTGCACGACGCGATCTGCACGCGCTGCGGCACCGAGCTCGAGTTCCCCGAGGTCGCGATCGCGTCCGAGGCGGACGTCGCCCAGCGGCGCGCGATGCATGTGGCGAATTCGCCGCGATAGCGGGCGGAATCGCGGTCGGGGCGGCGAATTGCACTGGTAGACTGGCGTGACGGCGCGGCGCTCTCGTCGCGCCGTCGTGCACATTCCCGAGCTTCTTGGAAAGGAGGCGAGCGCACATGCGAGCAGTCGACGCGTTGATGGAGTGCCTGAAGGCGGAGGGTGTCGAGGTCGTATTCGGACTGCCCGGCGGCGCGAACCTCCCGACCTACGACGCCTTCTACGACGCAGGGATCCGGCACATCCTCGTGCGCCACGAGGCCGGCGGCGGCCACGCCGCCGAGGGCTACGCGAAGGCGACCGGCAAGGTCGGCGTCGCGTTCGGCACGTCCGGCCCTGGAGCGACCAACCTGATCACCGCGATCTGCGACGCGATGATGGACTCGGTCCCGGTCGTCTTCATCACCGGCCAGGTGCGCACGGAGCTGATCGGCACCGACGGGTTCCAGGAGGCCGACATCCTCGGGATGACGCTCCCGGTCGTGAAGCACAGCTTCATGATCCAGCACCCACTGGAGATCCCGCGCACGATCCACGAGGCGTTCCACATCGCGCGCACGGGCCGTCCCGGACCGGTGCTCGTCGACATCCCGCAGGACCTCTCGCGCGCCGACATCCCGTACGAGCCGGTCAGCGACGTGCACCTGCCCGGCTATCAGCCGACGACCGAGGGCAACCAGAAGCAGATCCGCCTCGCGGCGAAGGCGATGGCGAACGCGCGCCGGCCGGTCGTCTACGCCGGCGGCGGCGTCGTCAACGCGAACGCCGCGCAGGAGCTGCGCGAGCTCGCGACGAGCGACCGCTTCCCCGTCACGTGCACGCTGATGGGCCTCGGCGCCTTCCCGGCGCCGCACGATCAGTGGCTCGGGATGCTCGGCATGCACGGCACGCGCGCCGCCAACTACGCGATGGACGAGGCGGACCTGATCGTCGGGATCGGCGTGCGCTTCGACGACCGCGTGACCGGCAAGCTGTCGGAGTTCGCCCCGCGCGCGAAGTTCATCCACGTCGACGTCGACCCGGCCGAGATCTCGAAGAACGTGCCGGCGCACATCCCGATCGTCGGGGACGCGAAGAACGTGCTCGCACGGCTCGTGACCGAGTACCGCGCGCTTGGCGCCGACCGCAGCCGCCTGGAGGACTGGTGGCAGCGGATCGAGGGCTGGCGCGCGCAGTACCCGCTCAGATACGAGGACACGACCGACGGCGAGATCCGCCCCCAGCGCGCCGTGCAGGCCGTCTTCGAGGCGACCGGCGGCGAGGCGATCGTGACGAGCGACGTCGGCCAGCATCAGATGTGGACCGCGCAGTACTACGACTTTTCAGAGCCGCGCCGCTGGATCAACTCCGGCGGCCTCGGCACGATGGGCTTCGGCCTGCCGGCGGCGATGGGGGCGGCGGTCGGCTGCCCGGAGCGGACGGTCGTCTGCATCGCCGGCGACGGCTCGATCCAGATGAACGCGCAGGAGCTGGCGACCTGCACCCAGAACGAGATCCCGGTCAAGGTCGTGATCCTCAACAACGGCTACCTCGGCATGGTGCGCCAGTGGCAGGAGCTGTTCTGGGACAAGCGCTACTCGCACGTCGACATGGGCCAGTGGCCGGACTTCGTCAAGCTCGCCGAGGCGCACGGCGCGACTGGCGTCCGGTTGACGGAGAAGTCGACGCTGGTCGACGACCTCAAGGCCGCGATCGCGACGGAGGGCCCGGTCGTGGTCGACGTCCGCGTCACCGCCGAGGAGAACGTGTATCCGATGATCCCCGCCGGCCAGGCCGCGCGGGACATGGTGGGCTGAGCGATGGGCGAGCCAGGGACCAAGGAGCTGATCAGCCTCGACGAGCTCGAGGCGGCTGGCAACCTGAAGACGGGCCGTAAGCACATCCTCTCGATCCTCGTCGAGAACAAGCCGGGCGTCCTGACGCGCGTGGCGGGCCTGTTCGCGCGGCGGGCGTTCAACATCGACACGCTCGCGGTCGGCCCGACCGACGACGAGACGATCTCGCGCATCACGCTCACGCTCGACGGGGCGGTCCACCCGATCGACCAGGTCACCAAGCAGCTGCACAAGCTCGTCAACGTGCTGAAGATCCGCGACCTCGAGCCGGAGGACACGCTCGCGCGCGAGCTGGCGCTGTTCAAGCTCGCGGTCGACGGACCGCAGCGCACCGAGGTGCTGCAGCTGTGCGAGATCTTCGGCGGCCGCGTCGTCGACGTCGCCAAGCGCTCGCTCGTCGTCGAGCTGACCGGCAGCGACGACAAGATCGAGGCATTCGAGGCGCTCGTGCGCCCGTTCGGCTTGATCGAGATGGCGCGCACCGGGGAGATCGCGATCGCCCGCGGGCGCAGCGAAACGTAGGTCTTCGAGCCCGCATGAGCATCACGCGCACGCGGCCGGGGGAGCGCCGGTGGCTCGGCCCGGCCGCGCGCGAGCTGCTCGTCGCGCGGCTCGAGCGCGCCGTGCGGCAGGCCCGCGGTCGGGGCGAGGCGCTCGCGGCGGTGACGGTCGCCGCGGACGGCGTGGATCCGAGCGCGCTCGTGCTGGCCTCCCGGCGCGTGGGCGAGCCGTGGTTCTGCTTCGAGCAGCCCGACCGCGACGGCGCCGCCCTCGCGGCGCTCGGCTGCGTGCGCGCGATCGAGGCGTCGGGACCCAGACGCTTCGGCGAGGTCGCACACGCCTGGCGCTCGCTCGCCGCGTCCGCGTCCGGCGATCCGCCGGACGGACCGTCCGGCAGCGGGCTCGTCGCGGTCGGCGGCTTCTCGTTCGCGCCGCAGGGAGCGGCCGCGCCGCAGTGGGAGGGCTTCGCGTCCGCTTCGCTGCACGTGCCGGAGCTCGCGATCGCGCGCCGCGGATCCGACGTGCGGCTGACCGTCGCCGCGCTCGCCACGCCCGCCGACACCGCCGAGGACCTGCTCGAGCGCGTCGAGCGCCGCCTCGCCGGGCTGCGTCCCGGCGTGCCGCTGCCGCTGCTCGACCCGGCGCCGATCGGCCGCTACCGCGTCGTTTCGGCGATGCCGCCCGAGCACTACGAGGGCGCGGTCGCGCGCGCCGTCGAGCGGATCCGCGCGGGCGCGCTGGAGAAGGTCGTGCTGGCGCGCGAGGTGCAGGTGCACGCGCCACGCACGCACGACGCGGCGGCGGCGTTCGGCGCGCTGCGCGAGGGCTTCCGCGAGTGCTACGTCTACGCCGTCGGCCGCGGCGGGGCGGCCTTCCTGGGCGCCACCCCGGAGCTGCTCGTGCGCCGCGACGGCGAGCGTGCCTCGACCGTCGCGCTCGCCGGCTCGACGCGCCGCAGCGCCGATCCCGCCGTGGACGACCATCTCGGCGAGGCGCTGATGCGCAGCGACAAGGACCGCGAGGAGCAGGCGATCGTCACGCGCCGCATCGCCCGTGCGCTGCGCCCGCACGCGGTGTGGGTCACGCACGCGCCCGAGCCGGTGCTTGTGCGGATCGCCAACATCCAGCACCTTGCCACGCCGATTCGAGCGCAGCTCTCCGAGCCGCTCGGCGCGATGGCGCTCGCCGCGCTGCTGCACCCGACGCCGGCCGTCGGCGGCGAGCCGTTCGCCGCCGCCGAGCGGCTGATCCCGCAGCTCGAGGGCTTCGACCGCGGCTGGTACGCCGGTCCGGTCGGCTGGACCGACGTCAACGGCGACGGCGAGCTATGCGTCGCGCTGCGCTGTGCGCTGCTGCGCGGCGCGGTCGCGCACTGCTACGCGGGCGTCGGCGTCGTGCGCGACTCCGTCCCGGCCGCCGAGCTGGCCGAGACGGAGATCAAGCTGCAGGCGCTGCTTCCGGTGCTGGCCGGCTGAGTCGCGGGCGCGGGGCGCCGATCGGCCCCAGCCGCAGCCGTCGAGCGCGACGCTCAGCTGCGGACGATCGGCAGGGATGCTTGCCGAGGCGCGAGCTCTGCTTCGGCGAGGCTGACTGCAGCTCCAGCAGGGCCCTGCCTTCGAAGTCAGCTTCTCTGTGAATTATGTACAGATAGTGCTTGAACTGGTACGGCGTCGGCACGGCGTCTGTTCCCGGTCCGCGACCGGGCTGCTCCCCGACGATCCCCCGGACCGGTGCCCGGCCACCCGTTCCGCGCCATGGTGCCGTCACATATAAGCAGTGAAACGATGGCCTTGTAGTGAATATACCGGAACGCCGCTGCGGCCAAGCCGCTTGCAGGCGCGAGGGGGGCGCGCTCGCGCCCCGCGCCGCTTGTGGATACGCTGGCGTACGACTGGCATGCCCGACCTGCGCGTCATCGAGCCGCCGCCTCCCCGCGAGGACACTCGCAGCCGGCTGATGCGCGCCGCGATCGCCGTGCTCGAGGACGGCGGCTATGCGGCCGCGTCGGTCGCGGCGATCGCCGAGCGGGCGGGCGTCGCGACCGGCACGCTCTACCGCCACTATCCCTCCAAGGCCGAGCTGTTCGTCGAGCTGTTCCGCTCGATCGGCGAGGGCGAGCTCGCGGCGATGGCCGACGCCGCCGCCCCGCTGCGCACCGCTGCCGAGGAGCTGGACGCCGTCGTGTCGACCTTCGCAGGTCGTGCGATGTCGCGGCCGCGCGTCGCGTGGGCGCTCGTCTACGAACCGCTCGACCCGCCGGTCGACGCCGAGCGGGTGCGCTCGCGGCGGGAGTACGCGGTGCGCATGGCGCGCTTCATCCGTGAGCGCGTCGACGCCGGCGAGCTGCCCGACCAGGATCCCGACACGAGCGCCGCCGCGCTGATCGGCGCGATCGTCGAGGCGCTCGTCTCGCCGCTCTCGCCGGTCGCCGGCGGCAATGCCGACCCGGATGCGGTGATCGCCGCGCTGACGGCATTCTGCCGTCGCGCGGTCGGCGCGGAGACGGCACCGGCGGCACGCGCGGCGCAGGCGTAAGGCCGTCGTCAGCGCAGGGCCGCGGAGACCGCGTCCCAGACGCGGCGGTGCAGCACGACGTTCGCAGCGCGCTCCGTGCGCACCTCGGCGATCGTCACGCCGCCGTCCGCCAGCGAGCGCGCCAGCTCGTCGCGCAGCGTCGCGACGTCGGCGGCGAGTGCGTGGCGCGCGCCGTACGCCGCGGCGGCGCGGGCGAAGTCGAGCCCGGTCGGGGTCGCGACGTGCTGCTCGAAGTCGGCGCCCTCGCGTGCGACCGGCAGGAAGTCGAAGATGCCCCCGCCGCCGTTGTTCACGAGCACGATCGTCAGGTCGAGCGCGAGACGCCGCGCCGAGAGCAGCGCGCCGAGGTCGTAGGCGAGCGCGACATCGCCGATGTGCAGCACCACGGGGCCCTCGCCTGCGGCGGCGGCGCCGAGTGCCGCGGCGACCGTGCCATCGATCCCGTTCGCGCCGCGGTTGGAGAGGATGAGCGGCGCGTCCTCGCGCGTGGCGGCGAACGTCTCGAGGTCGCGGATCGGCATCGACGCGGCGACGAACAGCGTCGCGTCGGACGGCAGCACGGCGACCAGCTCCGCGGCGACGCGCGGCTCCGACAGCTCCTCGCCGAGCGTCGCGGCGATCGCCCCGGCGGCGGCGCGGTCGGCCGCGCGCCAGCGCTCCAGCCAGGCGGGGTCGCCGGCGTCGCGGTGCGCGGGCGCGAGCGCGGCGAGCGCGGCGAGCGGGCTTGCGACGATGCGCGCCCCGACGACGCCCGCCGGGTCATGCCAGGCGCCCTCGGCGTCGAGCGCGACCTGCTCGGCGGCGTCGAGGCTTGCGAGCCAGGCGCGCAGCGGCTTCGAGGTCGGCAGGTCGCCGACGCGCAGCACCAGCTCTGGCCGCAGCTCCGCTGCGAGCCGCTCGTCGCGCAGCAGCGCGTCGTAGTGCGCGACCGCCGCCGGCCCGCGACGGGCGCCCGAGAGCGGGTCCGCGAGCAGCGGGTAGCGCGACGCCGCCGCGAACCCGGCGAGCGCATCGCCGAGCGCCGGGTCGCGCTCCTCGCGTCCCGCAACGACCACCGCGCGCGGCGTCGGTGCGACCGGCATGCGCGGGAGCGTGTCCGCTGCCGGCAGGACTGAATGCGCCACCCACGGCCGCCCGTCTGGCCGGCCCGGCGCCGGGTCCGGCGGCAGCGGACCGTCGTGCACGAGCGGCTCGCGCAGCGGCCAGTTGAGGTGGACCGGTCCCGGCCGGCCGTCGAGCGCGGTCCACACCGCGCGGCAGGCGAGCGCGCGGATCCAGCGCATGCGCTCGGCGCTCGCGGCGTGGGTGCCGACCTCGACGAACCACTTCGCGGCCTCGCCGTAGAGCTTGAGCTGGTCGATGGTCTGGCCGGCGCCGACGTCGCGCAGCTCTGGCGGGCGGTCGGCGGTCAGCACGAGCAGCGGCACGCGCGACTGCGCGGCCTCGATCACCGCCGGCGCAAGCTCAGCCGCCGCCGTCCCCGACGTGCAGGCGATCGCGACCGGACGGCTGCTGCGCTTCGCGAGCCCCAGCGCGAAGAAGCCGGCGACGCGCTCGTCGACGTGCGACCACGCCCGCAGTCCCGGCGTGCGCGCGAGCGCGAGCACGATCGGCGTCGAGCGCGAGCCGGGGGAGGTGCACGCGTCGCTCACGCCGCAGCGCACGAGCTCTTCGCAGAAGGCGCGCAGCAGCAGGTGCGCGTCGGCGGCGGAGGCTTCGCCGGCGGCGGGCGGCGTGTCGTCGTCGGCGTCGGTCATGGAAGATGCAGGGGGATGGCGCCGCCGACGATCGTCCTGCTCCACGGCTTCACGCAGACGGGGCGCAGCTGGGAGCCGACGGTCGCGGCGCTGGGCGAACGCTATCGCGCGCTCGCGCCGGACCTGCGCGGCCACGGCGCCGCCGCCGACGTGCGACCCGTCGACTTCAGCTCGGTGCGCGCCGACGTGCTCGCGCTCGCGCCGGCGCGCTTCGCGCTCGCCGGCTACTCGATGGGCGGCCGGATCGCGCTGTCGCTTGCGCTCGCCGCGCCGCAGCGCGTCGAGCGGCTGACGCTGGTCGGCGCCGGCCCCGGGCTCGCCGACCCCGCCGAGCGCGCCGCTCGTCGAGTCGCCGACGAGGCGCTCGCCGAACGGATCGAGCACGACGGGATCGAGGCGTTCGCGCGCGAGTGGGCGGCGCTGCCGCTGTGGGCGGGCCAGTCGCCGCAGGCCGCCGCCGCCGCGCACGCCATGCGGCTGGAGCAGTCGCCCGCCGGTCTCGCCGCCGCGCTGCGCGGGCTCGGGACCGGCGTCATGGAGCCGTTGTGGGACCGTCTGCCCGAGCTCGCGGTTCCCGTGACGCTGCTCGCCGGCGAGCGCGACGCGAAGTTCCGCGCGATCGCCGAGCGGATGGCGGCCGAGCTGCCCGACGCGACGCTGCGCGTCGCGCCCGGCGCCGGGCACGCCGTCCAGCTCGAAGCGCCGCAGGCGGTGGCAGACGCGCTCGTCGCGCGTTGATCGGCGCACGCGGCGCGGCTAGCAGAGCGGGGGCGGGGCAGGTCAGCGGAGACGGCACGATCGCCTACATCGCCGTCTACCCGTCGGAGAGCCTCGGCGACATGACGCTCGAGCAGGCGCAGGGGATCCTCGACGACACGCACGCCGCGAAGGACGCCGGCCTGCAGACGGCGGCCGGCGGCCAGCTCGGCTCGAAGCTGTCGACGCCCGCGACCGAGAGCAGCGAGGTCGTCGGGCTGGCGATGGCGCTGCTCGTGCTGGCGTTCACCTTCGGGACGTTCGTCGCGATGGGGCTGCCGATCGCCTCGGCGCTGCTCGGCGTGCTCGTCGGCGTCTCCGGGATCACGCTGCTCAGCCACGTCACGCAGGTGCCGACCACGGCGCCGACGATGGCGATCACGTGTGCGCGCTGACGCTGCTGCCGGCCGTCCTCTCGCTGCTGGGGCGCCGCATCAACGCGCTGCCGCTTCCGGGCCGCAAGCCCGCGCAGCCGGTCGACGTCGAGCACAGCCGCTGGGCAGGCTTTGCGCGCTGGATCATGCGCCATCCCGTGCCGGGCGTGGCGATCCCGCTCGCGATCCTGATCCCGCTCGCGATCCCGGCGCTCTCGCTCCAGCTCGGCCAGAGCGACGCGGGCGCGCTGCCGAGCAGCGAGACCGCACGAGTCGCCTATGACGACATCGCGCAGGGCTTCGGTGTCGGGCGCAACGGCCCGGTCGTGATCGCGGCCGCGCTCGCCAGACCGGCCGCGCCGAGCGACCCCTCGCTCGCAAGACTGCAGCAGGCGGTCGCGACCACCGCCGGCGTTGCGAGCGCCTCAGCTCCGGCGGTCGACTCCGCAGGGACCGCCGCGACGTTCACCGCGATCCCGAGAACCGCGCCCTCCGACCTCGCCACCCAGGAGCTCGTCGACCGCCTGCGCCACCAGACGATCCCGGCGGCGACGCAGGGCACGGGCGTGCAGGCCCACGTCGGCGGCAGCACAGCCGCGTTCGTCGACCTGGGCGAGCAGATCTCCAACCGCCTCGCGCGCGTGATCTTCGTCGTGATCGCGCTGAGCTTCGTGCTGCTCGCGCTCGCCTTCCGCTCGCTGCTCGTGCCGCTGAAGGCGGCGGCGATGAACCTGCTTTCGATCGGCGCCGCCTACGGCGTCGTCGTGATGGTCTTCCAGTACGGCTGGTTCAGCTCGCTCGTCGGCCTCGACGGCGCGGTGCCGATCGTCAGCTTCCTGCCGCTGCTGATGTTCGCCGGCCTGTTCGGTCTCTCGATGGACTACGAGGTCTTCCTGATGAGCCACGTGCAGGAGCACGTGAAGGAGGGTCGCTCCCCACGCGAGGCGATCGTGATCGGGCTGGCCGAGAGCGCGCGCGTGATCACGGCCGCGGCGCTGATCATGGTGAGCGTGTTCGCGAGCTTCATCTTGAACGGCGACCCGACGATCAAGCAGTTCGGCGTCGGTCTGTCGGTCGCGGTGATCGTCGACGCGACGCTCGTGCGCTGCATGCTCGTGCCGGCGACGATGGCGCTGATGGGCCGCGCCGCCTGGTGGTTCCCGCGCTGGCTCGACGTGCGCCTGCCGCAGATCAGCGTCGAGGGCCACGGCTACTTCGCCGGGCGCGCGGGCGCCGGCGCCGCCGTCGCGGAGGACGCGGCGGCCGAGTAGGAGGTCTGCGGGCGGACTCCCGCCCGCGCCGAAGCGTCCCGTTCCGGGTTCGGAACCTGTGCAGTTGGGCCCGGCGGCGGCGATGGCCGCTCGCGCCGGGAACGAACCCGCCCATGATCGCCACCCGCCGCGCAGCGTCGCTTGCCGCCGTCGTCTCGGCGCTGCTCGCCTGCGCGCTCGCCAGCCCGGCGCGCGCGGCGCTCGCGCCCAACCCGCTCGGCACCGTCCCGCCGCCGCCGGCCGGCGATCCGCTCGTCGGCGCGCGCTGGTTCGTCGACCGCCAATGGGGTCTCGCCGCGCGCCAGGAGCGCGCCTGGGCGCGCTCGCACCCGGACTGGGCGCGGGCGATGGAGAAGATCGCCGCGCAGCCCGAGGCAAAGCGCTTCGGCGGCTTCACCGCGAACGTGGAAGGCACCGTCCGCGCGTTCGTCGCGCGCGTCGGCGGCCAGGAGCCGGGCACGGTGCCGATCCTCGTGATCTACCGCCTGCGGCACGTCTCGTGCGGGGGCTATGCCGACCCCTACGCGGAGCGGCTCGCCTACCGCCGCTGGATCGACGCGTTCGCCCGCGCGGTCGGCAGCCACCGCAGCGTGATCTTCCTCGAGCCCGACGCGGTCATCACCGCCGGCTGCCTCAGCGGCGCGGGCCTGCGCACGCGCATCGGCGAGCTGCGCTACGCGGGCGCGAAGCTCGCGGCGCTGCCGCACAGCGTCGTCTACCTCGACGCCGGCGCCGCAGACGCGCTCTCCGCGAGCTACGCCGCGCACCTGCTGCGGATGGCCGGGATCGCGCGGCTGAACGGCTTCTTCCTCAACGCCACGCACTACGACTGGACTGGCAGCGAGCTGCGCTACGGGGACGCGATCTCGCGCCTCGTCGGCGGCAAGCACTTCGTGATCAGCACCGCGGCCAACGGCGACGGCCCGCTGCGCCCGAGCAGCCGCGTGCGCTACGGCAACGAGGTGCTCTGCAACCCCTCCGGCCGCGCGCTCGGCACGCCGCCGACGACGCGCACCGCAAGCCTGCTCGCCGACGCCTACATGTGGATCGGCAACCCTGGCCGGTCGAGCGGTCTCTGCCACCCGGGCGACCCGCCGAACGGCGCGTGGTTCCCGAGCTATGCGCTCGGGCTCGCGGAGCGCGCGCGCTTCTGAGCCGCGCTCAGTCGGGCTCGCCGGCGAAGTACTCGAGCTGGGGCTCCATCGCGAGCATGTAGGCGACCGCGTCGGGCGTGCCCCAGGCGCCCGCCTGCGCGGAGACCTTGCCGCTGTCGGGGTACTCGATCAGGTCGGCCGGCGCCTTCGAGCTGACGATCAGGAAGCGCGCGGCGGCGTCGGAGCGGTTGATCAGCTGATGGGCGCCCGCGCGCCCGCGCGGGCAGACGGCGACCTCGCCCTCGGCCAGCTCGCGCTCGCCGTCGGGGGTGCGCAGCGTCGGCGTCCCTCTCAGCACGACGATCGTCTCCTCGATCCCGTGGTGCGCGTGGTAGGGCATGTTGCGCTTGCCCGGGTCGAGCTCGTAGACCGTCATGCCGGCCTCCGCCATCCCGGCGAGCGCGCCGACGCGCGTGCCGCGCACGCCGAAGCCGCCGTGCTCGACGGTGCGCTGCCACTCTCCGCTCCAGATGTTCGGCCGCTGCTCGCCCATTCGCGTCTCCTTCGGCTCGTGCTCGCTCGCTACGCCCGCACGCCCAGTCCGGGCCCGTCGGGCACGCGCATGAAACCACGCTCGACCGCCAGTGCGGGGTCGAGCGCCAGTCCCTCGAACGCCGCGAGCGTCGCCAGGCCGCACGGGCGGCTCGGGCGCAGCACGGCGGCGGCGTGCAGCGCGCCGGCGATCCCGAGCGGCCCGTCGAGCGTCGAGGCGAGATAGACCTCGCCGCCGGCCGCGCGCACCGTCTCGGCCGCCTCCAGCAGCCCCGTGATCCCGCCGCAGCGGCTGAGCTTCAGGCAGACGAGCGGGGTCGCGCCGCTCGCCAGCGCGCCCGGCGCGACCGCCGTCTCGTCCATCGCGACCGGGATCGCCGTGGCGCGCGCCACCTCGCGCAGCGCCTCGACGCCGTGCACCGGCTCCTCGCAGCACTCGATCCCGGAGGGCGCGAGCGCGCGCAGCGACGCGAGCGCCTGCGCGACGTCCCACGCGCCGTTGGCGTCGATCCGCAGCGCGACGTCGTCTCCGAGGGCCGCGCGGATCGCGGCCAGCCGCCCCGCGTCGTCGCCGATCCCGACCTTCGCCTTCACGCACGCGAAGCCGGCCGCCGCCGCGGCGGCGGCCTCGCGCGCCGCGCCGGCGCGGTCCTCGGCGCTCAGCAGCGCGTTGACGGCGATCGGCGACGGATCCGGGTGCGCGCCGAGCAGCCGCCAGACGGGCACGTCGGCGCGCCGGCCCTCGAGGTCCCACAGCGCGAGGTCGATCGCCGCGGCCGCCTGCGGCAGCACGGCTGCTCTGCGGCATTTCGCGAGCACGGTCGCGCGGGGGAGCCCCTCGGCGTCGTGCACGATCGGCCGGCAGTCCTCAAGCGCGGCGCGCACCTCGTCGAGCGAGACGCCGTCGTAGGAGGGCAGCGGCGCGGCCTCGCCGGCGCCAGCGACGCCGTCCGCGCCGAGGATCAGCACGTCGAGCAGCTCGCGCTCGCGCACCGTCCCGTGCGCCGTCGCGAGCGGTGTCCGCAGCGGCAGGCGGCGGGGGGCGATCTCGAGCCGCACGGCTCAGCTCAGCAGCAGGCCCGCGCTCAGCAGCACGCAGAAGATCAGCTCGAGCCGGCCGCTGCCGGCGAGCGCCTCGTTCAGCGAGGGCCCGTCCGTGCGGGTTCTGACCGTGCGCACGACCGGCGCCGCCAGCGGGACGGCCAGGACGGGGAGCAGCATCCACGCCGTCAGCGGTCCGAAGATCCACGTGATGGGGGCGAGCAGGAACGCGCCGTAGACCATCACGGCGTACAGGGTGCGCGCGCGCTCGCGCCCGAGCCGCACCGCCAGCGTGCGCTTGCCCGCGCGTCTGTCGGTCTCGAGGTCGCGCACGTTGTTGACGACGAGCACCGCGCTCGCGAGCAGCCCGACCGGCACCGCGAGCGCGAACGCCTCCCATATCAAGTGCTCGGTCTGCACGAAGTAGGAGCCGGCGACCGCGACGATCCCGAAGAACAGGAAGACGAACAGCTCGCCGAGGCCCTCGTAGCCGTACGGCCGCGGGCCGCCGGTGTAGAGGACGCCGGCGACGATCGAGGCGGCGCCGACGAGCAGCAGCTGCCAGCCGGCCACCGCGACGAGGTAGGCACCGCACAGGATCGCGAGGCCGAAGCTGACGTACGTCGCGATCAGCACCTGGCGCGGCGGCACGAGGCCGCCGGCGGTGACGCGCACCGGCCCGAGGCGGTCCTCGGTGTCGGCGCCGCGCCGCGCGTCGGAGTAGTCGTTGGAGAGGTTGGCGCCGACCTGGATGAGGAGCGCCCCGAGCAGCGCGGCGACGAAGCGCAGCGGGTGGAAGACGCCGGCCGTGCCGGCCAGGGCGGTGCCGACGAGCACGGGCGCCAGGCCGACCGGCAGCGTCTTCGGCCGCGCGGCCATCAGCCAGATGCGCGTCACGCTGGGGGTTGCCGTGCCGGTGCCCATGCCCGAAGCCTACGGCCGCCGCGGGAAGCGCGAGAAGTCGGGTTGGCGCTTCTCGAGGAAGGCGGTGCGCCCCTCGGCCGCCTCCTCGCTGCCGTAGAGCAGCAGGTTGGCGTCGTGCGCGAGCTGCTGGATGCCGGCGTAGCCGTCCTCATGCGCGTTGAAGGATGCCTTCACGAGCCGCAACGCGAACGGAGACAGCGCGAGCATCTCGCGGCACCATCGGACCGTCGTCTCCTCCAGCTCGTCGAGGGGGACGACGGCGTTCACGAGCCCCATCTGGAGCGCCTGCTCGGCGGAGTACTGCCGGCACAGCAGCCAGATCTCCTTCGCCTTCTTCGTGCCCACCAGGTCCCGCAGCACCGATGCGCCGAAGCCCCCATCCCACGACCCGACGCGCGGGCCGGTCTGCCCGAAGCGCGCGTTCTCCGCGGCGATCGTGAGGTCGCAGACGACCTGGAGGACGTGCCCGCCGCCGATCGCGTAGCCGGCGACCATCGCCACCACGGGCTTGGGCAGCCGGCGGATCTGCACATGCAGATCCGTGACGTGGAAGCGGCCCACGCCGGCGTTGCCGCCGACTCTGTAGCCCGACTCGCCCCGCACCCGCTGGTCCCCGCCCGAGCAGAACGCCTGCTCGCCCTCGCCCGTGAGGATGATCGCCCCGACCTCGACATCCTCTCGGGCCCGCTCGAACGAATCCGAGAGCTCGATCACCGTCTCGGGCCGGAACGCGTTGCGCACCTCCGGACGGTCGATCGTGATCTTCGCGATCCCGTCGCCGCTGGTCTCGTAGCGGATGTCCTCGTACTCGCCGGCAGGCGTCCAGTTCACGGTCACGTCAGCAGTCACTCCTCGGCCGTTGCGGGGGGGGGCGAACCCTAGCTGCCCGTGGACTCTGGTCATCCATGGTCGATATACGCCCAGAAACGACCAGTCATCGGCTGGCGTCGCTCGCCGAGCGTCAACACGGGGTGGTGGCTCGGCGGCAGCTGGCGAGCCTCGGCGCCACCCCCTCGATGATCAAGGGCTGGGTGGCGACGGGCCGCCTCGCGCGGCTCCATCCGGGTGTCTACGCCGTCGGGCATCGCCAGCTTCGCCGCGAGGGGCATCAGCTCGCCGCGCTGCTGTGGGCCGGGCCGGGAGCGGCCTTGAGCCATCGCGATGCGGCGGCGCTGCATGGCCTGTGGTCGAGCAGCGGCTCGCGGATCCACGTGACGGCCACGCGCCGTCCACGCGGCACCCGGCCCGGCGTCGACGTCCACCACACCGCCGTCCTCGGCGCCTGTGACGTGACCGTGGTCGCCGGCATGCCGGCGACCACGGTCGAGCGGACGCTGGTCGATCTGGCAGGCGTCCTGCCGCGAGGTCAGCTGGCAAGGGCCCTCCGCGAGGCGGAGCACCTGCTGGCCGTCGACATGGGGACGCTCCGGGACGCGATGCGCCGCACGCGAACCCGCAAGGGCCCCGGCCAGGCGCGCCTCGCCGCCGTCCTGGAGGAGCACCGGCTCAGGGGCACGCAGCTGACCCGGTCCGTCCTCGAGGAGCGCTTCCTGACGTTGTGCGCGGCCCATGGGCTCCCGCGGCCGCGCACCAACTTCCACGTCGAGGGCTTGGAGGTCGATGCGTGCTGGCCGGCGCATCGGCTCGTCGTCGAGCTGGACGGCTGGACGCGCCATAAGGATCGCCACGCGTTCCAGCGCGACCGCAGCAAGGGCAACGAGCTGCTGAGAGCCGGCTGGCGCGTGCTGCGCTTCACGCACGACGACGTGGTCCGCCGACCGGCGGAGACGACTGCGGAGATCCGCCATTTCCTCGCCGGCGCGTAGGCTTCGGAGGGGATGGATCTCGACCCCTGGCTCCCGCGCGCGGCGGCGCTGCGCCCAGGCCACCCGGCGCTGATCGACGCCGAGGGCCGGGTCACGACCTACGCGCAGCTCTACCGCCAAGCGCTCGACGCGGCCGCCGTGCTTCAGGCGAGGGGCATCGAGCGGGAAGACCAGGTGGCCCTCGCCATGCCCGCCGGCGCGCCCTTCCTCGCTGCCCTCCATGCCACGCTCATGCTCGGCGCCGCGGTCGCGCCGATCGATCTACGGCTGGGACGCGAGGAGCGGGAGGCGCGCACGGTGGGCGCTCGGATCGTCGTCGACCGACCGCTCCACCGCGACGGCGAGCCCCACGCCAGCCTGCCCGCTCGCCTCGATCTCGCCGCCCCTGCCACGATCGTGCACACGTCCGGCACGACGGCGGAGCCGAAGCAGGTCGTGCTGACCGTCGGCAACTGGCTGTGGAACGCGCTCGGCTCGGCGCTCGCGCTCGGGGTCGACCACCAGGACCGCTGGCTCTGCACGCTCCCGCTCAGCCACGTCGGCGGCCTCGCGATCCTGCTGCGCTGCGCGATCTACGGCACGACCGTCGTGCTGCACGAGCGCTTCGCGACCGCGACGGTGCTTGAGGCGATCGAGCGCGACCGCGTCACGCTCGCCTCGCTCGTGCCGACGACGCTCGCTCGCCTGCTCGACGCCGGCCTCGGCGTCGGCCCCACGCTGGCGCTGCGCGTCGCGCTGATCGGCGGCGGCCCGCTGGCGCCCGCGCTTGCGGCGCAGGCCCAGGAGGCCGGCGTGCCCGCCGCGCAGACCTACGGGATGACCGAAGCCTGCTCGCAGGTCGCGACGTCGCTGCCGGGCGAGCCGGAGACGGCCGGACGCCCGCTCGTCGGCACGCGGGTGCGGATCGCCGCGGACGGCGAGATCCTCGTCGCCGGCCCGACCGTCGCGCCCGGTGCGCTCGGCGACGACGGCTGGCTGCACACCGGCGACCTCGGCGCGCTCGACGCCGCCGGTCGCCTGCTCGTGACCGGTCGCAGCGCCGACACGATCGTCACCGGCGGCGAGAACGTCGCGCCGGCCGAGGTCGAGGCCGTCCTGCTGGCGCACCCGGCCGTCGCGGACGCCGCCGTCCATGGCCGCGCCGACCGCGAGTGGGGCGAGGCCGTCGTCGCGACCGTCGTGCTGCACGACGGCAGCCACGCCGAGGCGGAGGAGCTGCGCGCGCACGTCGCCTCCCAGCTCGCGCGCTTCAAGGTGCCGAAGCAGGTCGGCTTCGCTGCAAGACTTCCGCGCACGGCGTCCGGCAAGCTGCTGCGGCGCGAGCTGACCCGATGAGCGCCGAGCCCGACACGACCGACCCCGACGAGCTGCGCGCCGCCGTGCGCGAGCGCTGGGAGCGCGCGGCCGCCGGCTGGCGTGCCCGCAACGAGCGCTTCCAGCGGGCGGCGATGCCGGTCTCGCGCTGGCTTGTCGACGCGATCGCTCCGCAGCCGGGCCAGCGCGTGCTCGAGCTCGCGGCCGGCGTGGGGGAGACGGGCTTCCTCGCGGCCGAGCTGATCTCCCCGGGCGGCATGCTGATCTCCAGCGACGGCGCCGAGGCGATGCTCGAGCACGCGAGAGCGCGCGCGGCGCAGCTCGGCGTGAGGAACGTCGAGCACAGGCTGCTGGAGCTGGAGTGGATCGATCTGCCGGCCGCCAGCGTCGACGCTGCGATCTGCCGCTGGGGCTACATGTTCGCCATCGACAAGGGCGCTGCGCTGCGCGAGACGCGGCGCGTCCTGCGGCCCGGCGGCCGCCTCGCACTCGCTGCCTGGACCGCGCCGGAGCGCAATCCGTTCGCCGCCCTCCCGCGCCGCGCGCTCGTCGACGCGGGCCTCGTCGACGGCTTCGAGATGACGGCCGGCCCGACGATGTTCGACCTCGCCGAGCCAGGGCGCGTGAGCGCGCTGCTCGAGGAGGCCGGCTTTGCGGACGTGAGTGTGGAGGAGCTGCCGCTGACGATCCCCTACGACGACGTCGAGGACTTCGTCGCCACGACCTGCGACCTCTCGCCGCCGTTCGCCGACGTCGTGCGACCGCTCGACGCGCGCCAGCGCACCGACCTCGACGAGCGGATCGCCGCCGCGACGGCGCCCTACGCGGCGGCCGACGGCTCGCTCGCGCTGCCGGCGGTCGCGCTCGTAGCGGTGGCTGAGGCCTGACGCCGCCGCGGCAGCGGCGGCAGCTGCGGGGTCGGTCTGCCACGCTCGATGCGGCGTCGCTCGGTCGCCTCGACGAGCGCGAAGCTGCGCGCGCAGCTCCCCCGACGCACCGCTTCCGGCGCGACCGCGCGCAGGCCGCGCAACGCCGCGACGGCCAACGGGAAGGCGCGCGCCTGCGCCGGGGACCACGGCAGCCCGTAGAGCTCGCGGACACGCGGCGGGAACGACCCGAGCATCACGAGGTCGTGCACGCGCTTCGCCAGCTGGTTGGCGGCCGGCATCGGGATCTTCAGCGCGACGAAGCGGCCGGTGCGGCGCGCCTCGTCCGTGAGGTGCATCTCGTCGCTCGCGAGCTTCGCGTCCCACCACGCGCGGAAGGCGGCGTACGTCGGCGGCGCGACCTCGCGCGGCATCCCGAACAGCTCGCCGAAGCGCACGTAGTCGGACCAGAAGGCGTCGCGCTCGCCCTCGCTCAGCTGCCGCACGAACAGCTCGTAGAAGTACAGCGCCGACTCGGCCGACACGGCAGCGGTCCACAGCATCAGCTCGGGGTCGAACGCTTCGTAGGGCGTGCCGGCCGGGAACGGGCCGGCGTCCTGCGCCAGCTCACCGCGCACGCGTTGGTGCATCTTGCGGACCTTCGCCAGCACGCGATCGGCCTGCGCGCGCGTGCCGAAGAAGATCGCCTCGAAGTCGTTCGCGGTTCGCACGAGCCGCCGGAAGGGCCGCTCGCGCCCGCCCGTCGACTGCGAGGTCCCGGTGTAGTTGACCGGCTGCAGCGCGCCGATCGCGAGCGCTCGCTGGCCGAAGAACAGGCCGACGAGCCGCTCCTCGTGGACCATGCGCAGGACGGATCTCCCGCGCGGGAAGTAGCCCTCGTCGATCGCCGGACTGGCCATACAGCCAGTTTGCCCGAGGCCGCGGCGCCGCCGCGCCGCTTCGCCCCGACGAGGACGGGCCGCGGGCGCCGCTTCCGGTAGCCTGCCGCGCCATGTTCTACGACGACGACGCTGACCTCACGCTCCTCGACGGCAAGACCGTCGCGATCATCGGATTCGGCTCGCAGGGCCACGCCCACGCGCTGAACCTCAAGGACTCCGGCGTGAGCGTCGTCGTAGGCCTGCGCTCGAGCTCGAAGAGCGTCGAGCAGGCGCGCGCAAGCGGGCTCGAGGTGCTCGAGCCCGTCGAGGCCGCGAGCCGCGGCGACGTCGTCATGCTGCTCGTCCCGGACGAGCTGCACCGCGACGTCTACGCCGAGGTCAGCGACGGCATCGCCGCCGGCAAGCTGCTGCTGTTCGGCCACGGCTTCTCGATCCACTATGGCGAGGTCGAGCCGCCCGCCGACGTCGACGTGGCGCTCGTCGCGCCGAAGGGTCCCGGCCATCTCGTGCGCCGCCAGTACACCGAGGGCAGCGGCGTGCCCGGCCTCGTCGCCGTCCACCAGGACGCGACCGGCAACGCGCTCAGACTCGCGCTCGCCTACGCCAAGGGGATCGGCTGCACGCGCGGCGGCGTGATCGAGACGTCCTTCAAGGAGGAGACGGAGACCGACCTGTTCGGCGAGCAGGCCGTCCTCTGCGGCGGCACCTCCGAGCTGGTCCGCGCCGGCTACGAGACGCTCGTCGAGGCCGGCTACGACCCGCGCCTCGCCTACTTCGAGGTGCTGCACGAGCTCAAGCTGATCGTCGACCTGATGTACGAGAAGGGCATCGCCGGCATGCGCTACTCGATCTCCAACACGGCCGAGTACGGCGACATCACGCGCGGCAGACGGATCATCGGCGAGGAGTCGCGTCAGGCGATGAAGGACATCCTCAAGGAGATCCAGTCGGGCGAGTTCGCGCGCGAGTGGATCGCCGAGGTCCGTGCCGGCCAGGAGAACTTCGACCGCATGCGCGCCGAGCAGGCGGGCCACCAGGTCGAGGTCGAGGGCAGAAAGCTGCGCGCGATGATGTCGTGGATCGACGACACCGAGTTCTCGGCGGGCTGAGCGCGGCGCCTCGGACCGTCTGGCTGCGTCGCCGATCGCTCGCCTGCGTGAGCGGGCCGCGCTCCCCGCTTCGTCGCCACGCCGTCCGCTCCGCTCTCTGTCCGCCGCCCTGCCACCAACCGCTACCCTGACCCCGCCGCCGATGACGACGACCAACGCCTTCACCAAGCAGTACCTGATGACCGCTGGTCCGACCCCGGTGCCGCCGCGCGTGCTGTCGGTGATGGCCGAGCCGGTGCTCTACCACCGCGCCCCCGCCGGCGTCGAGCTCTACGCCCGCGTGCTCGAGCGCCTGCCGAGAGTCTTCCGCACCGACAACGACGTCCTCTTGTTCGCCGCGAGCGGCTCGGGCGCGATGGACTCCGCCGTCGCGAACCTCGTGCGGCCGGGCACCAAGGCGCTCGCCTGCGCCGCCGGCAAGTTCGGCGAGCGCTGGATCGAGCTGTGCGAGGCTTACGGCGCCGATCTCGTCAAGTACGAGCCGGGCTGGGGCGAGCGCCTCGACGCGGCGGAGATCGGCCGCCTGCTCGACACGAACCCCGGGATCGAGGTCGTCTTCGCGACGCTGTCGGAGACCTCGACCGGCGTCGTCCACGACGTCGAGGCGATCGCCGCGGTCGTGCGCGAGCACGGCGCGCTGCTCGCCGTCGACGCCGTCTCCGGCCTCGCCGCCGCCAAGCTCGAGCAGGACGCTTGGGGGATCGACGTCGTCGTCGCCGGCTCGCAGAAGGCGCTGATGATCCCGCCGGGCCTCGCGTTCGCCTCGGTCTCGCAGCGCGCGCTCGACGCCGCCGCCGCCAAGCCCGGCGGCCGCTACTACTTCGACTGGGTCGAGACCGCCAAGCAGCAGCGCAAGGACCCGCCGAACAGTCCCTTCACGCCGCCGGTCACGCTGCTGGCCGCGCTCGACGTCGCGCTCGGGATGATCGAGCAGGAAGGCATCGAGCGGGTGTGGGAGCGCCACGCGCTGCTCGCGCGCGCCACGCGCGCCGGCGTCGCCGCGCTCGGCCTCGACCTCTATGGCGACCCCGACGAGCGCTCGACGGTCGTCACCGCGCTGTCGCTGCCGGAGACGATCGACGGCAAGCAGGTTCCGAAGATCCTGCGCGACAGCTACGGCATCACCGCCAACGGCGGCCAGTCGCAGCTCGCCGGCAAGATCCTGCGGATCGCGCACTGCGGCTACTTCGGCGGCTTCGACATCCTCACCTCGCTCTCGGGCCTGGAGATGACGCTCGCGCAGCTCGGCCATCCGGCTGACCAGGCCCACCCGCCCGGCGCCGGCGTCGGCGCCGCGCAGCAGGTCTTCCTCGAGGCCGGCGTGCCGGCGGCGGGGGCGGTGGGCGGGTCCCTCTCAGCGTGACCGCCGGCGTGAGCGACAGAGCGCGCATCCTCGTCAAGGAGCAGATCGCCGACTCCGGCGTGGACTTGCTCCGCGAGCACTTCGACGTCGACCTCGGCGCCGACTGGAGCGAGGCGCAGTTCCGTGAGCGTCTGCCCGAGTACGACGGCATCCTGATCCGCTCGGCGACGAAGATGACCGAGGAGCTGATCGAGCTCGGCACGATGCTGAAGGTCATCGGCCGCGCGGGCGTCGGCGTCAACAACGTGGACGTCGCCGCCGCCACCAAGCGCGGCGTCATCGTCGTCAACGCACCGCAGTCGAACGTCGTCACCGCCGCCGAGCACACGCTCGCGCTGATGCTCTCGCTCGCGCGCAAGATCCCGCAGGCGCACGCGTCGCTGACGGCGCACAGGTGGGAGCGCTCCAAGTTCAACGGCGTCGAGGTCTACGAGAAGACGCTCGGGATCGTCGGGTTCGGGCGCATCGGCCAGCTCGTCGCGCAGCGCGCGCGCGGCTTCGGCATGTACGTCGCCGCCTACGACCCATACGTCTCCGCCGAGCGCTACCGCGAGCTGGGCGTCGAGAAGGCGCAGAGCCCCGCCGAGGTCTACGCGAAGGCCGACTTCCTGACGATCCACCTGCCCGTCACGGCGGAGACGCGCGGCTTCCTGAACGCCGAGGCGTTCGCCCAGATGCGCGACGGCGTGCGCGTGATCAACTGCGCGCGGGGCGAGCTGGTCGACGACGACGCGCTCAAGGACGCGCTCGACTCCGGCAAGGTCGCCGGCGCGGCGCTCGACGTCTTCCCGTCGGAGCCGATCACCGACTACCCGCTGTTCGACGGCTATGAGAACGTCGTCGTCACGCCGCACCTCGGCGCCTCGACGACCGAGGCGCAGGATCGCGCCGGTGCGCAGACGGCCGAGCAGATCATCGCCGCGCTCACGCCCGGGGGAGTCGTCACGACGGCGGTCAACATCCCGGCGATCTCGCCGGCCGACATGGAGGTGCTCGGCCCGTTCGTGCCGCTCTGCCGCCAGCTCGGCCGGCTCGCCGTCTCGCTCGCGGAGGGCTCCTCGATCGACCGCGTCGACGTCGAGTATCTCGGGCGCATCGGCGAGCGCGACACGCGGCTGCTGTCGGTCGCCGTGCTGATGGGCGTGCTCGCCGGCAACGTCGAGGAGGACGTCAACGCCGTCAACGCGCCCGGCCTCGCCGAGGAGCGGGGGATCGAGGTGAGCGAGACGAAGCGCACGACCGCACGCGACTTCACCGACCTGGTGCGCGTGACGATCGTCGGCGGCGAGGCGCGCACGCGCGTCGTCGGCACGACGTTCGGCCATCGCAACCGCCCGCACCTGCTGGAGGCGTGGGGGCAGCGCTTCGACGTCCAGCTCGAGGACGACATCGCGCTGTTCCGCTACCGCGACGTGCCGGGGATGATCGGTCGCGTCGGCTCGGCGTTCGGCGAGCACGGACTCAACATCGTCTCCGCGGCCGTCGGCCGCCAGCCCGACGACGAGGACGGCGGTGTGGACGGCGCGAACGCAGTGATGGCGATCACGACCGATGCGCCCGTCCCGCAAGCCGTGATCGACGCGCTCGTCGCCGGCGAGGGCTTCGTCGCAGGCCGCGCCGTGACGCTGTAACGCGCCGCCGCTGCGCCGGCGGGGGTCACAGTGGTTGTACGCACTGGCGCATGCCGCGTCGCGATTCGTGCCGGAATGCGCGCCGCATCGGGACCGTGCCGCTCGCAACGGGTGCCACAATGTCCCAAGCTCATTCGGACGAGGAGGCTCAGGTGGAGAGCGCTGCGGTGTCCCAGCCGGTCGCGGGCGGAGAGCCCGCGAAGCTGAAGGAGGGCGCCCTCGGGTACCTCTCGAATCTCGTCATCGGCGTCGCCTCGACGGCGCCCGCCTACTCGCTCGCGGCGACGCTCGGCTTCATCGTGGCGGTCGCCGGCGTCGGCGTGCACGCGCCGGCTGTCCTGCTCGTCTCCTTTGTCCCGATGCTGTTCATCGCGGCTGCCTACCGCTACCTCAACAAAGCCGACCCCGACCCGGGCACGACGTTCGCGTGGGTGCGCCGCGCGATGGGAACCCACCTCGGCTGGCTCAACGGCTGGGCGATCGTGATCGCCGACATCATCGTGATGGCGGCGCTCGCGCAGATCGCGGCGAAGTACACCTTCCTGCTGGTCAGCTGGAACTCGGCGGCGAGCTCGAACGTGGCGCAGATTATCGCCGCGGTCGCGTGGATCGCGCTGATGACGTGGATCTGCTGGCGCGGCATCGAGCTCTCCGCGCGGATCCAGACCGGGCTGCTGACGGCGGAGGTCGTGATCCTCGCGCTGTTCGCCGTCGTTGCGCTCGTGAAGGTCTACAGCGGCAACCCCACCAATTCGATCACGCCGCAGCTCTCATGGTTCAACCCGTTCGACATGGGCTGGGGCGCGCTCGTCGACGGCGTCCTGCTCGGCGTCTTCATCTACTGGGGCTGGGACTCCGGGGTCGCCGTCAACGAGGAGTCGGAGGACAGCAGAGAGGGCCCGGGCCGCGCGGCGGTCGTCTCGACGATCCTGCTGCTCGTCATCTACCTCGTCGTGTCCGCGGCGGCGCAGGCGTACGGCGGCACGAGACTGCTGAGCGACAACTCGGACGACGTGCTGAGCGTGCTCGGCACGAAGGTCTTCAGCTCGCCCTGGGACAAGCTGCTGATCCTCGCGGTGCTGACGTCGGCGTCGGCCTCGACGCAGACGACGATCCTCCCGACCGCCCGCACGACGCTCTCGATGGCGCGCAAGCGGGCGATTCCGACCCGCTTCGCCGAGGTCCATTCGCGCTATCTCACGCCGGCCTACTCGACGATCTGGATGGGCGCGGTATCGATCGTGTGGACGGTGCTCGTGATGGCGCTCAACCCGGCTCAGAACGTGCTCGGCGACTCGATCTCGGCGCTCGGCTTCGCGATCTGCTTCTACTACGGCTTCACCGGCCTCGCGTGCATCGTCTACTTCCGCCGCGAGATCACGAAGAGCTTCCGCAACTTCGTGCTGGCCGGTGTCGTCCCGCTGCTCGGCTTCGTGATGCTCGCGTTCATCTTCGGCAAGGCGGCGCACGACTACTCGCAGGCCGGCTTCAACTACTCGGGGCCGCTGCTCGGGATCCAGGTGCCGATCGTGATCGGCATCGGCGGACTGCTGCTCGGCGTCGTCGCGATGCTGTTCGCGATGATCCCGTATCGCGAGTACTTCCGCCAGAAGCCCTACACCGAGGTCTCGCCGCCCGGCCTGCTGGAGCTGCCCGTCGAGCACGCGCCGGCGCACCTGCACGGCGACCGCTGGTAACGCCCGGGAGGGCCCTGGTAAGCTGGCGTGGCACATGTCGCGCCAGCTCGCCCTTCGACTTCTTCTCCTCCCCCTTCGGGGGGAATAGCGCGTGGCGGCCGCCTGCAGCCGCAAACCCAGCCGAGAAGAAGCGAAGTTCCGAGCCGATAACGAGGTAGCGACGACATGACTCCCAGCGAGCAGGACCCCAACCGAGTACTGATCTTCGACACGACGCTGCGCGACGGCGAGCAGTCGCCCGGCATCTCGCTCAACACGAGCGAGAAGCTGGAGATCGCCCACCAGCTCGCGCGGCTCGGCGTCGACGTCATCGAGGCCGGCTTCCCGATCGCCTCGCCGGGCGACTTCGAGGCGGTGCAGGCGATCGCCCGCGAGGTCCGCGCGCCGGTGATCGCCGGCCTCGCGCGCATCCACGTCGGCGACATCGACGCCGCCTGGAACGCGGTCAAGGACGCGGAGCGCCCGCGCATCCACACGTTCGTCTCGACCTCGGACATCCACATCGAGCACCAGATGCGCTCCACGCGCGAGGACGTCAAGGGGCTCACGCGCGCCGGCGTCGCGCACGCGAAGTCCTACGTGGAGGACGTCGAGTTCTCGCCGATGGACGCGACGCGCGCCGACGTCGAGTTCACCGCCGAGGTCGTGCAGATCGCGATCGACGAGGGCGCGAGGACGGTCAACATCCCCGACACCGTCGGCTACACGATGCCCGACGAGTTCAAGGCATACCTGGGACGCCTCTACGAGCTGGCGCCGGGCCTGAAGGACGTCGTGCTGAGCGTCCACTGCCACGACGACCTCGGGCTGGCCGTCGCGAACTCGTTCGCGGGCGTGCAGGTCGGCGCGCGGCAGGTCGAGTGCGCGATCAACGGCATCGGCGAGCGCGCCGGCAACGCCTCGCTGGAGGAGATCGTCATGCTGCTGCACACGCGGCGGGCGGACGTCGGCGTCCACACCGGCGTCGTGACGCAGGAGATCGCGCGCACCTCGCGCCTCGTCTCGCGCCTGACCGGCTACGTCGTGCAGCCGAACAAGGCGGTCGTCGGGCGCAACGCGTTCGCGCACGAGTCGGGCATCCACCAGGACGGCGTGCTGAAGGAGCGCACCACGTTCGAGATCATGGACGCGACGACGGTCGGGCTGGACGCGAACTCGCTCGTGCTCGGCAAGCACTCCGGCCGCCACGCGCTGAGAGCGGCGCTGGCCGAGCTGGGGATCGAGGTCGACGGGCAGGTGCTGAACACCGCCTTCAAGCGCTTCAAGGAGATCGCGGACAAGAAGAAGCAGGTGACCGCGATGGACCTCGAGGCGCTCGTCACCGACGAGCTGCGTGAGGAGATCCCGGCGTACGCGCTGGAGTCGTTCGAGGTCCAGGCGTCCTCGGCGCGCCCGCCGTACGCGACCGTCGCGGTGCGGCTCCCCGACGGCGCCGAGGCGACCGGGTCCTCGACCGGCGACGGTCCGGTGGACGCGGTCTTCAAGGCGATCAACGCGGCGACCGACCAGCCGGCGAGGCTGCGCGAGTTCCGCGTCGAGGCGGTGACCGGCGGCCAGGACGCGCTCGGCGAGACCTCGGTCGTGCTGGAGCTGGGCGGCGTGACCGGGGCGGGGCAGGGCGTCTCGACGGACATCATCGAGGCGGCGGGCCGCGCCTACGTGCGCGCGCTCTCGAACGCCGTGCGCCGCCGTTCGGTCGCCGACCAGGCCGCGGACCTCACGGCCGAGGCGGCGAGGGCCTCGCGCATCTCGACGCCGTAGAGGGTCCGCAGATCCGCCGCACAGTTGGTGCAGGCGCCTGCTAGCGCTGCCGCAGGCCGCCCGTCGACGATGCCCGCGTGACGATGACGCCTCCTTTCCCGAGCTGTCGGCGCGGAGCCGACCGGCGGCTCCTCGAAAGAGAGGAGGCAGCTATCGCTGAAGCAGCGATAGCGCTTGCGATCGCGCTGCTCCTCGCGCTGGTGGTCATCGACCGCCTCGCGAGGTAGCAGCACGACGCAAAGCAGAATCGCCACACCACACAGCTCCGGGCGGGCAGTCGGCTCCGGTGCTCGCCCGGAGCACCTTGGATGCGAAGCGTAGCCGCGCCGCGTCCATCCCTCAACACACGATCACTGTGATCGTGCAGCCAGCGCGCGGCCTTGCCGGAAGCCGACCGCGCGCGCGTGCTCGTCGGGATCAGCCGCCTCCGGGACGACGACCGTCACGTGCGCGCCGCGCCGCTCCAGCGCGAGCGTCTCCAGCCGCAGCGCGGCGGCCGTGGCGGCGCGCACCGCCGGGTGGCGCTCGCGCGCGCCGAGCCGCGCGGCCATCGGTGCGAGGCACAGCACGTGCGTCCCGCGCCCGGCCGGCGCGGCGTCCATGTTCGTCGGGCTCCAGACGGCGCCGTCGACGTACTCGGCCTCGCCGATCCGGACCGGTCGGTAGACGCCGGGGATGCTGCACGACGCCTGCACCGCCTCTGCGACGCTCGCCTCCGGCGCGCCGGGCGAGCCGAACACGACGCGCCGGCCGGTGGCGCGGTCGACGGTCGCGATCCGCAGGCGGCCGTCCCAGCTCAGGGCGTGGCCGGCGATGCGCGCTCCGAGGTCGTCGAGCGAGCGCGTCACGGGGTCGACGCGCGCGAGCGCGGTCGCTCGCAGCAGCGCTCCCGGCACCCGCCCGAGCGAGAGCGCGACCGGGGCGAGCGAGCTCGCGGCCGCGCCGGCCAGGCCGGCGCCCACGCGGCCGACCCGGGAGCGCAGCCCGGCGTCGCGGTCGGTCGCCGGCTCGGAGCCGTCGTCCTGCGCGACGCGGACGAGCACGGCGCTCGCCGCCGCGTCCTCGCCTGGGAGCGGTCCGGCGCTGTTCGCCGACGCGTTCGCCGCGGGCGCGCGCGGCTCGACGCCGGCGAGCAGGTCCGCCGCGACCATCGACCCGGCCGATGTGCCGACGACGCGCTCGCAGGCCGCGAGGTCGATCTCCGCCGCGGCGGCGATGCCGGCGAGCACGCCGCCGATCCAGGCGGCGCCGATCGTGCCGCCCGCCCCGAGCACGAGCACGTCGGGTCGCTGCATCGATCGATCGTAGCCGGCGCACACTACCTCAAACGCTTGTACGTGATAACGTACGCTCGTACATGGGCGACCCGGACGCAACCTCGGTCGCCGCCGTCGGCGGCCGCATCCGCGCTCTGCGCGAGGCGATGGGCCTCTCGCTGCGCGATCTCGCCGATCGCTGCGGCGTGAGCGCGCCGATGCTCTCGCAGGTCGAGCGAGGGGAGACGAGCCCGACGCTCCAGGTCGCCACGCGCATCGCGGCCGGCCTCGACCTCCGCCTCTCGCAGCTCCTGCGCCTCGACGAGGACGGCGCCGTCACGATCGTGCGCGCCGGAGAGCGGCGCCAGGGCCCCACCGGTCCAGGCCGGGCGAGCGGCCACCGCTACGAGGTCCTGACCGCGCCGCTCCCCGGCCAGCGCGCCGAGCTCTCGCGCCACGTGCTGGCGCCCGGCGCCGCGACGGGCGGCCCCGGCGATCCGCCGATGCACGAGCCCGGCAGCCGCGAGACGACGCTCGTGGAGTCCGGCCGCGTGACCCTGCACTGCGACGGGGTCGCGCACGAGCTGGCGACCGGCGACTGCGTGACGTTCGACGCCGACCTGCCCCACCACTTCGAGAACCCCGGCCCCGGCGAGGCGACGTTCCTGGGCGTCGTCTCGGCGGGGCTTCGACGCAGCTGAGGAGCCCACCGATGCCGAGCACCCTGTTCGACAAGATCTGGGCCGCCCACGAGGTGGCCCCCGGCCTGCTCTACGTCGACCTGCATCTCGTCCACGAGGTCACGAGCCCGCAGGCGTTCGACGGCCTGCGGCTCGCCGGGCGCAAGGTGCGCCGCCCGGACCGCACGCTCGCGACGGCCGACCACAACACCCCGACGGACGGCACGCCGGTCGCGAAGCTGATCAAGGACGAGCTCTCCCGCGTGCAGGTCGAGACGCTCGAGCGCAACTGCACGGAGTTCGGCGTGCCCGTCTACTCGCTCGGCTCCGACCGCCAGGGGATCGTCCACGTGATCGGCCCGGAGCTGGGCGTCACCCAGCCCGGCATGACGATCGTCTGCGGCGACTCGCACACCGCCACCCACGGCGCCTTCGGCGCGCTCGCGTTCGGCATCGGCACGAGCGAGGTCGAGCACGTGCTCGCGACACAGTGCCTCGTGCAGCACAAGCCGAAGTCGATGCTGATCCGCTACGAGGGCGAGCTCGGCTTCGGCGTCACCGCGAAGGACCTGATCCTCGGGACGATCGGCCAGATCACCGTCGCCGGCGCGACCGGGCACGTCGTCGAGTTCGCCGGCCCGGCGATCGAGACGCTGTCGATGGAGGGCCGCATGACGGTCTGCAACATGACGATCGAGGGCGGCGGGCGCGCCGGCATGGTCGCGCCCGACGAGACGACGTTCGACTGGGTCGAGGGCCGTCCGGGCGCGCCGCAGGGAGAGGCGTTCGCGGAGGCCGTCGCCCATTGGCGCGCGCTGCGCACCGACGACGGCGCGACCTTCGACACGGAGGTGGTCGTCGACGCCAGCGCACTGAGCCCCCAGGTCACGTGGGGGACGACGCCCGACATGGTCGCCGCCGTCACTGACGCCGTTCCCGAGCCGCAGAGCGAGGGCCACGAACGGGCGCTGCAGTACATGGGCCTGGAGGCGGGCACTCCGATCGAGCAGATCGCGCTCGACCGCGTCTTCATCGGCTCCTGCACGAACAGCCGCATCGGCGACCTGCGCGCCGCCGCCGAGGTGATCAAGGGCCGCAAGGTCGCCGCAGGCGTCAACGCGATGGTCGTGCCCGGCTCGCAGCAGGTCAGAGCGCAGGCCGAGAGGGAGGGCCTGGACGAGGTCTTCAAGGCCGCCGGCTTCGACTGGCGCGTCGCCGGCTGCTCGATGTGCCTCGGCATGAACCCGGACATCGCGGCACCCGGCGAGCGCGTCGCCTCGACCTCCAACCGCAACTTCGAGGGCCGCCAGGGCCGCGGCGCCCGCTCGCACCTCGTCTCGCCGCAGATGGCAGCCGCCGCGGCGATCGAGGGCCGCTTCGTCGACATCCGCAACTGGGGCTAGGAGGCCGTCCGCACCATGGAAAAGATCACCAGAATCCACGGCCGGGTCAGCGTCCTCGACCGCGACGACGTCGACACCGACCAGATCATGCCCAAGCAGTTCCTCAAGCGCGTCGAGCGCACCGGCTTCGGCGAGTTCCTCTTCTACGACTGGGCGCAGGAGGACGGCTGGGACCTGCCGCGCCACCCGATCCTCGTGACGGGCAAGAACTTCGGCTGCGGGTCGAGCCGCGAGCACGCGCCGTGGGGCCTGCAGGACTACGGCTTCCAGACGATCGTCGCGCCGAGCTTCGCCGACATCTTCTACTCGAACTGCACCAAGATCGGGCTGCTGCCGGTGGCGCTCCCCGAGGCGCAGTGCAAGGCGGTTGCGGCGGCCGGCGAGGCCGAGGTCGACCTCGTCGACCAGGTCGTGCGCGCCGGCGGGCAGGAGCACCCGTTCGAGATCGACGCCGACATCCGCCACCGCATGCTCAACGGCCTCGACGACATCGGCGTGACGCTGCAGAGCGCCGTCGAGATCGCGACCTACGAGCAGGAGCGCGAGCGCTCCGGCCCGGTGACCACCGCGATCTGATCCCGCCCACCGACCCCCGAGGCCACCACCCATGACCAAGACGATCGCGCTGCTGCCCGGCGACGGCATCGGCCCCGAGATCACCGCGCCGACAGTCGAGCTGCTCAAGCGGCTCGGCGACTTCGCCTTCGAGGAGCACCTCTTCGGCGGCTGCTCGATCGATGCGCACGGGACCGCCCTGACCGACGAGGTCGAGGCGGCCTGCAAGCGCGCCGACGCGGTGCTGCTCGCGGCGGTCGGCGGCCCGAAATGGGACACGACCGACCCCGCCAAGCCGCGCCCGGAGCAGGGCCTGCTCGGTCTGCGCAAGGCGCTCGGGCTGTACGCGAACCTGCGCCCGGTGCGCCCGCTGCCCGCGCTCTACGACGCGAGCCCGCTCAAGCGCGAGATCATCGAGGGCACCGACCTGCTCGTGATGCGCGAGCTGACCGGCGGGCTCTACTTCGGCAGACGCGGCCGCGAGGGCGACACCGCCTACGACACCTGCACCTACAGCGTCGAGGAGGTCGAGCGGATCGCGCGGGCCGGCTTTCAGGCGGCGAGACGCCGCGTCACCAGCGTCGACAAGGCGAACGTGCTGGAGTCCAGCCGCCTGTGGCGCGAGGTCGTCACGCGCCTGCACGCCGAGGAGTTCCCCGACGTCGAGCTGCGCCACGTGCTCGTCGACAACGCCGCGATGCAGCTGATCTCGAACCCCGCCGACTTCGACGTGATCGTCACCGAGAACATGTTCGGCGACATCCTCAGCGACGAGGCGGCGATGCTGACCGGCTCGATCGGCCTGCTGCCGAGCGCCTCTCTGGGCGGCGACGGCCCCGGCCTGTTCGAGCCCGTCCACGGCTCCGCACCCGACATCGCGGGGCAGGGGATCGCCAATCCGCTGGCGATGTTCCTGTCGGCGGCGTTGATGCTGCGCCACGGACTCGGTATGGAGAACGAGGCGTCGACGGTAGAATCGGCGGTCGACCGTGCGCTCGCCGAGGGCCTGCGCACGCGCGACCTGGGCGGCAGCGCAACCACGGACGAGGCCGCCCGAGCCGTGTTGAACCACATCTGAGGAGCCCATCGTGGACCAAGCGGATCTCATCTGGATGAACGGAGAGCTCGTCCCGTGGGAGGACGCGAAGGTCCACGTGCTCACGCACTGCCTGCACTACGGGACCGGCGTGTTCGAGGGCATGCGCGCCTACGAGACCGAGCGCGGCACGGCGATCTTCCGCCACGATGAGCACCTCGACCGACTCTACAAGTCGGCCGAGCTCTACTACATGCCGATCCCCTACACGCTGCAGGAGCTCAGGCGCGCGGTCCACGACGTCGTGGCCAAGAACAACCTGCCGTCCTGCTACATCCGCCCGATCGCCTTCCGCGGCGCGGGCGTGATGGGCATCAACCCGCTCGACGCGCCCGTCGAGGTCGCGATCGCGGCATGGCCATGGGGTGCCTACCTCGGCGAGGAAGCGAAGGAGAAGGGCGTGCGGGCGAAGGTCACGAGCTGGCGGCGCATCAGCTCCGACTCGCTGATCCCGCACGCGAAGGCATCGGGCCAGTATCTCAACAGCGTGCTCGCCAAGATCGAGAGCCACAAGGCCGGCTACGAAGAGGGGATCCTGCTCGACGACCACGGCTTCGTCTGCGAGGGCACGGGCGAGAACATCTACGTCGTGCGCGACGGCGTGATCGTGACGCCGCCGCAGACCGCCGCGATCCTCGACGGCATCAACCGCAAGTCCGTCATCCAGATCGCGCAGGACGAGGGCTACGAGCTGGTCGAGCGCGACGTCGCGCGCGCCGAGCTCTACCTCGCCGACGAGCTGTTCATGACCGGCACCGCCGCCGAGCTGACGCCGATCAGAGAGGTCGACGACCACGTGATCGGCGACGGCGCGCGCGGGTCGGTCACGACGCACCTCCAGCGCGTCTTCGAGGACGCGCTCTACGGGCGCGACCCGCGCTACGCGGCGTGGAACGACGTCGTCTCGGTCGCGACCCCGAAGGCGGCTGCGTAGCAGATGTCCCTCCTGTCGCTCGGCGGGCGAATTACCGGGGCGGCCGGCTCGCGCTGACGCGCGCGCTCCGGTCGCTGCCGCAATTCGCCGACGCCGAGACGAGAGGACCCGAAGACCCCCATGACCCAGATCCAGCTCTACGACACGACCCTCCGCGACGGGATGCAGGGGGAGGGGATGTCGCTGTCCGCCGAGGAGAAGCTGCGCGTCGCGCACCGGCTCGACGGGCTCGGCGTGCACCTGATCGAGGCCGGCTTCCCCAGCTCGAACCCGAAGGAGCTGGAGCTGTTCGAGCTGCTGGCGCGCGAGACGTTCGCGACGGCCGCGATCGCAGCCTTCGGGATGACGCGCCGGCGCGACCTGCGAGCCGACGAGGACCCGGCGCTGCGCGTGCTCGCGGACTGCTTCGCGCCGGTCGTCACGCTCGTCGGCAAGACGTGGGCGCTGCACCTCGAGAAGGTCGTGAAGGTCGACCGCGATGAGAACCTGCACATGATCGAGGACTCGGTCGCATTCCTGCGCGCGCAGGGCAAGCGCGTCGTCTATGACGCCGAGCATTGCCTCGACGGCTGGCGCGACGACCGCGACTACGCGCTGCGCTGCCTGCGCGCCGCGGCCGAGGCCGGCGCCGAGACCGTCGTCCCGTGCGACACGAACGGCGCCTCGCTCCCGGACCAGATCGCCGAGACGATCGCCGACGTCGTCGCCCACCTCCGCGACACCGGCGTGCAGGTGGGCACGCACAACCACAACGACCTCGAGTGCGGCGTCGCCAACTCGCTTGCCGCCGTGCGCGCCGGCGCGACGCACGTCCAGGGCACCATGAACGGCTACGGCGAGCGCGCCGGCAACGCCAACCTCTGCTCGATCGTCCCCAACCTCCAGCTCAAGCTCGGCTACGCGTGCCTGCCCGCCGACCGCCTCGCGAGGCTCACCGAGACGGCGCACTACCTCGACGAGCTGCTCAACCGCACGCCGGATCCGGACCAGCCGTACGTCGGCAAGAACGCGTTCGCGCACGGTGGCGGGATGCACGTCGCCGGCGTGCTCGCGGACCCGACGACGTTCGAGCACATGGACCCGGCGCTCGTCGGCAACAGCCGCGAGCTGCTGGTCTCCGAGCTGTCCGGCAAGGGGACGGTCGTCGCGCGTGCCGAGCAGGTCGGCCTGAGACTCGACGCCGCCGCCGCCCGCCATGTGATCGAGCGCGTGAAGGCGCTCGAGCACCGCGGCTACCACTTCGAGGCCGCCGACGGCTCGTTCGAGCTGCTGCTGCGCAAGGAGTCGGGCGACTACGAGCCGCTGTTCCGGTTGGAGTCCTGGCGCGTGATCGTCGAGAAGCGCGCCGACGGCAAGGTCGAGACGGAGGCGACGATCAAGATCTGGGCGAACGGCGAGCGCTACGTGCGCACGGGCGAGGGCAACGGCCCCGTGCACGCGCTCGACAACGCGTTGCGCTCCGCGATCGGCGAGAGCCACCCAGAGCTGCGCGACACCGGCCTCGTGAACTTCAAGGTCCGCATCCTCGATGAGACGAAGGGCACCGAGGCGGTCACGCGCGTGCTGCTCGATGCCTCCGACGGCCACGACGTGTGGGGCTCGATCGGCGTCTCTGAGAACGTCATCGAGGCATCGTGGGACGCGCTCGTCGACTCGCTCGAGTACGCGATCCAGCCCCGGCGCGCGCGGACGGGCGGGAGCGGATCCGGCGGCGCGACCCGCGCGGCGACGTGAGCGTTCCCGAACGCGCGGCCGCCGTCGCCGCCGACGCCGTCCCGCTGGCGCAGCCCGTCCTCGGTCCCGAGGAGGAGGCCGCCGTGATCGAGGTGCTGCGCTCCGGCCAGCTCTCGCTCGGTCCGCGGGTGCCGGCGTTCGAGCGGGCGTTCGCGGCGCGGCTGGGCGTCCCGCACGCGAGCGCCGTCTCCAGCGGCACCGCCGGCCTGCACCTGGCGCTGCGCGCGGTCGGCGTGGACGAGGGCGACGAGGTCGTCACGAGCCCGTTCTCGTTCGTCGCGTCCGCCAACGCGGTGCTGTTCGAGCGCGCCAGGCCCGTGTTCGCCGACATCGACCCGGTCACGCTCAACCTCGACCCGGCGGCGGCCGAGGCCGCGATCGGCCCGCGTACGAAGGCGCTGCTGCCGGTGCACATCTTCGGCTATCCGGCCGACCTGCCGGCGTTCGAGCGCATGGGGCTGCCGATCGTCGAGGACGCCTGTGAGGCGCTCGGCGCGCGCCACGCCGACGGCGTCCCCGTCGGCGGGCGCGGCCACCCGGCGGTCTTCGGCTTCTACGCCAACAAGCAGCTCACCACCGGCGAGGGCGGGATGGTCGCGCTCGGCGACGCGGCGACGAAGCAGCGGATCGACTCCGAGCGCAACCAGGGCCGCGCGCCCGACATGGGCTGGCTCGACCACGACCGCCTCGGCTTCAACTACCGCCTGACGGACATCCAGAGCGCGATCGGGCTCGTCCAGCTGGAGCGGCTCGACGGGATGCTCGCCGACCGCGCGCGCGTCGCGGACTGGTATCGCAAGGCGCTCGCCGGCGTCGAGGGCCTGACGCTGCCCTGCCCGGACGCCGGCGGAACCCTCCGCGGGTGGTTCGTGTTCGTCGTGCAGCTCCCGCACGGCGCCGACCGCGACGCGACCGTGCGCGCACTCGCCGAGCGCGGGATCCAGAGCAAGCCCTACCTGCCGGCGATCCACCTGATGAGCTTCTACCGCGAGCGCTTCGGCCACCGCGAGGGCGAGTTCCCGGTCTGCGAGGACGTCGCCGCCCGCTCGATCGCACTGCCGTTCTTCCCGGCGATGAGCAAGGGCCAGGTGGCGCGCGTCGCGGCCGAGCTGCACGCGGTCCTCGGCGGTTGACCGCCCGGCCCGCCGCGTAGACTCCGCGGCCGCATGTCCCGCTTCAGCGAGCCGCAGGACCCCGTCTTCCGCCAGCTCAACGCCTCGATCGGCTTCGACTGGCGGCTCGGCCCCTACGACGTCGAGCTCTCGCGCGCCCACGCGCGCATGCTCGCCGAGCGGGCGATCGTCGCTCCAGAGGAGCGCGACGAGCTGCTCGCCGCGCTCGACACGGTCGAGCACGAGCTGGAGGAAGGGACGTTCCCGTTCCGGGCGGACGACGAGGACATCCACATGGCGATCGAGCGGCGCGTCACGGAGCTGGCCGGTCCCGTCGGCGGCAAGCTCCATACGGCACGCTCGCGCAACGACCAGGTCGCGACCGACATGGCGCTGTTCACGCGCGCGCACGCGCAGGCGGCCGCAGCAGGGATCCAGGGGCTGATGCGCGCACTCGTCTCCGCGGCCGAGCGCCACATCGACTGGCGCATGCCCGGCTACACGCACCTGCAGCGTGCGCAGCCGGTGTATCTCAGCCATCACCTGCTCGCGTACGCCTGGATGCTCGCGCGCGACCTCGAGCGCTTCGCGGCCGTCGAGAGCGCCACGGCGAGACTGCCGCTCGGCGCGGGCGCGCTCGCCGGCGTGAACTTCGACACCGACCGCGGGGCGGTCGCGCGCGACCTCGGCTTCGCCGGCGTCGTCGAGAACTCGATCGACGCCGTCTCCAATCGCGACTTCGTGCTCGACTACCTTGCGGCCGCGGCCACCTGCGGCACGCACCTCTCGCGCCTCGGGGCGGAGATCGTGCTGTGGTCCAGCAGCGAGTTCGGCTTCGCCGAGGTCTCCGACGCGTGGGCGTCGGGCTCCTCGATCATGCCGCAGAAGAAGAACCCCGACGCCGCCGAGCTGCTGCGCGCGAAGGCGCCGCGCATCGCCGGCCACTTCGTCGCGCTCCAGGGCGTGATGCACGCGCTCCCGCTGACCTACAACAAGGACATGCAGGAGGACAAGGAGCATCTGTTCGACGCAGTCGACACGCTGGAGCTGTGCCTCGCGGCTGCGACCGGGATGATCGAAGGGATCGCGTTCGACCGCGAGCGGCTGGCGGCCGCCGCCTCCGACGAGCTGCCCGCCGCGACCGACGTCGCCGACCTGCTCGTGCGCCGCGGGATGCCGTTCCGCGAGTGCCACGGCGTCGTGGCGGCGCTCGTCAAGCGCGCGGTCGACAGCGGCCGCACGCTGTCCGAGCTGCGGCCCGAGGAGCTCGTCGAGCACTCCGAGCTGCTCGACGACGAGTACTACCGCGTGCTTGCCGGCGAGAGCTGGCTGGAGTCGAAGGACTCCGAGGGCGGCACGTCGCTGCGCCGCGTCCGCGAGCAGCTCGAGCGCGCCCGTGCGCTGCTCGGCTAGCCTCGTCGGCGTGTCCGCTCAGCCCGCCTCGCCACCGCTCGCACCGCTCCCGACCGCCTTCTACGAGCGCCCCGTGCTCGAGGTTGCGCGCGACCTCGTCGGCTGCGTCGTCTCGCATGCCGGCGCAAGCGGCGTGATCGTCGAGACCGAGGCATACCACGACAGCGAGCCGGCCTGTCACGCCTACGTCGGCCTCACGAACCGCACGCGGACGCTGTTCGGGCCGCCGGGGCTCGCCTACGTCTACCGCTCCTACGGCGTCCATGCGCTGCTGAACGCCGTCTGCGAGCCCGACGGCGTCGGCGCCGCGGTCCTGATCCGCGCGCTCGAGCCCCTGGATGGCATCGAGCTGATGCGCTCGCGGCGCGGACTCGACGCCGTCGATCGGCTCTGCTCCGGTCCGGGCAAGCTCACCCAGGCGCTCGGGATCGAGCTGCGCGAGAACGGCACGCCGCTGACGGGGGAGGGCGCAGTGACGATCTCGCCGCCGCTCGATGCCTGGCGCGAGGTCGAGGTCATCGCCGGCACGCGCGTCGGCATCAGCAAGGCTGTCGAGCTGCCATGGCGCTTCTGCGCGCGCGGCAGCCGCCACGTCTCACGCCCGCGTCCGGCCGGGTAGCGGCCGGGAGCCGAGGCGCGGAAGGCTCAGCCGCTCGGCGCGGCCGCGCCGCCGCCGTTCGCGCCCCCGCCTCCGGTCGCCGGGGGCGGCGCGCCCGTGTCGCCGCCGCCGGGGGTGCCGTTGCCGCCGCCGGCCGGTGGGTTCGCGGTGCCGCCCCCGCCGCCGCCCGTCCCGCCGCCTCCGCCGCCGGCCGGAGCGGTGGTGCCGGCGCCGGTCGTCGTCGGCGCGGCGCCGGCGGTCGACGTCCCGCCCGCGCCCGGACCGGTGTCGACCGTCGGTGTGGTGACCGATCCGGCGTCCTGGCCGGCTTGCAGCGCCTTCGCGGTCGCAGCGCGCTGGGCGGCGAGCGCGATCGCCTGGGTCATGAAGTCGTGCCAGATCAGCGCTGGATAGGTGCCGCCGGCGACCGGCTGGCCGCCGAACTGCGTCAGCATCGGCACGAGTCTGTCGGGATAGCCGACCCACACCGCGACCGTCAGGTCGTGGTTCCAGCCGACGAACCAGGCGTCGCCGTAGTTCTCGGTCGTGCCGGTCTTGCCGGCCGCGAAGCCGGGGATCGCCGCCTCCTTGCCGGTGCCGTAGGCGATCACCGTCTCGAGGATCTGCGTGACTTCGCTCGCGACGCTGCCGGGGATCTCCGGCGTGCGCACGAGCGTGGCGGGATTGGAGAGCAGCACGTGGCCGCTGCCGTCGCGCACTTCGTGGATCCCGATCGGGCCTCTGCCCGGCGCGCCGAGCTGCGGGTTCCAGATGCGCTTGCCGCCGGTCGCGAACGTCTCGTAGGTGTGCGCCATGTCGAGCGGCGTGACGCCCTCTCTGAGGCCGCCGAGGATCATCGCGTAGTTGGTCGAGATCGGCGTGCGGATCCCGAGCGCGTGCGCGATGTGCGCGACCTTGCGCGTCCCGACCTTGATCCCGACCTCGGCGTAGACCGAGTTGTCGGAGACGGTCGTCGCGCCTGCGAGCGTGTTCGATCCCGAGTACTCGTTGCCGTAGTTTCTGACGACGAAGAGCTCTCTCCCGCCGCTGTGCGGCACGACGAACTGCTTTGGCCGCGAGCTCCAGACCGAGTCGGGCGAGATGCCGGACTCGAGCGCCGCCGTGAGCGTGAAGGGCTTGAACGTCGACCCCGGCTGGCGCTGACCCTGCGTGGCGAGATTGAACGGGCTCGTCGCGTAGTCCGCACCCCCGACCATCGCGCGCACCTCGCCGGTGCGGTTGTCGATCGCCACGAGCGAGGCCGAGGGCAGCCCCGAGCCTGGAGGCAGCACCTGGGCGATCGTGTCCTGCGCCGCTTGCTGGAGGTCGAGGTCGAGCGAGGTGGTGATCTGCAGGTTGCCGCTGAACGCCTTGAAGGGGCCGAAGTGGTCGACGACCTGCTGGCGCACCCAGCTCGTGAAGTACGGCGCCGCGCTTCTCTCCTGCGGCGGCGTCAGGTCGGCCTGCGTCGGCAGCGGGTCCTGCAGGTCGCGCTCGTACTCGGCCCTCGTGATGTAGCCCTGGTCGCGCATGTAGCGCAGGACCGTGTCGCGCCGCGCGAGCGAGGCGTGCGGGTGCACGATCGGGTCGTAGCCCGACGGCGACTGGATGATCCCCGCCAGGAACGCCGCCTCCGGCGTCGTGAGCTGGCTCGCGCACATGTTCGCGCGCGTGGAGCCGCAGCCGCCGGCCGTGCCCCAGCCGTGGCGCTTGCCGAAGTAGACGCGTGCGGCCGACTCGATCCCGTAGGCGCCGTTGCCGAAGTAGATCGCGTTGAGGTACTCGGTGAGGATCTTCTCCTTGGACCACTTGCGCGTGAGGTGGTAGGCGAGCGCGGCCTCGCGCAGCTTCTCGAACGCGGTGCGCTTGCCCTGCGCCTCGAGCGCGACCTTCACGAACTGCTGGGTGATCGTCGAGGCGCCCTGGGCGTTGCGGCCGGCGCCGATGTCGGCGAGCACGGCGCGCGCGATGCCCTTGATGTCGAAGCCGGGGTTCGAGTAGAAGCGCTTGTCCTCGATCGCGATCGTCGCGTGCTTCATCGCCGGCGCGATCTGGTACTGGCCGACGAGCACGACGTTCTGGTTGTTGGTGAGGATCCCGAGCTTGCGGCCCTGGAAGTCGAGCAGGACCGAGTTGTCCTTGGCCGCGCGGTACTGCTGGCGGTTCTCGAGCTGCGGGAGGTCGGAGGCGACCGCCATCATCATCCCGAAGACGGTCGAGATGAAGGCGAGGAAGCCGAGGCCGAGGAAGATCGAGAGCACCCGCAGCTTCTTGATGCGGGGACGGCCGGAGCGGCGCCGGCGGCCGGGCAGGCGCGGGAGCCGCACACGCTGGCGGGTCGGCGTCGTGGTGTGACCGTGCCTGTCAGTCATGCGCGGAGATGCGGCGGCGCCGGATGCGTACGGTGAGAAGCTGCGACGCGCGGCGGGCCGTGGCGGCGTGGGCCTCGCCGGGCACGGCAGTCTAGCATTCGGCCACCGTGACGCCTGACGCCAGGACCCCCGCCGAGACCGCTGCATGGCTGGCGCGCAACGCCGTCGACTGCCTGCCCGCGGGCGGGCTGGAGCGCAAGCTGGCGGAGGCCGAGCGGGCGGGCCGGCCGCTGCGCGTCAAGCTCGGGATCGACCCGACCGCCCCGGACATCCATCTCGGCTTCACGGTCGTCCTGAGCAAGCTGCGCGAGTTTCAGGACCTCGGCCACACGGTCGTGCTGATTGTGGGCGACTACACCGCGCGCGTCGGCGACCCGAGCGGTCGCTCAGCCACGCGGCCGGTCCTCTCCGGCGAGCAGATCGACGCGAACGCCGCCACCTTCCAGGAGCAGGCGCTGAAGGTGCTCGACCCCGAGCGGCTGGAGGTCCGCCGCAACGGCGAGTGGCTCGACATGCCGATCGAGGAGCTGTTCCGGCTCGTGCGCACCACGACCGTTGCGCGGATCCTCGAGCGCGACGACTTCGCCAAGCGCTACGCGGCGCACGCGCCGATCTCGATCCTCGAGCTGCTCTATCCGCTGCTCCAGGGCTACGACTCGGTCGCGGTGAGAGCCGACGTCGAGCTCGGCGGCACCGACCAGAAGTTCAACCTGCTGCTCGGGCGCGACGTGCAGACCGCCTACGGCCAGCCGGAGCAGGCGATCCTGACGATGCCGATCCTGCCGGGGATCGATGGCGAGCGCAAGATGTCGAAGTCCTACGGGAACTACGTCGGCGTCACCGAGCTGCCGGAGGAGATCTACGGCAAGACGTTGCGTCTGCCAGACGCGGCGCTCGGGCAGTGGTACGAGCTGTTGCTCGGCGAGCCGGCGCCGGCCGGCGCGTCGCCGCGCGACGCCAAGCGCGCGCTGGCACGGGCGCTCGTGGCGCGCTTCCATGACGATGCGGCCGCCGTCGCCGCAGAGCGGGCGTTCGACCGCGTCCACGTCGAGCACCGCGCGCCGGAGGAGATGCCCACGGTGGCGCTGGCCGCGAACGGCGACGGCCTCGTGCATCTGCCGGCGCTGCTGGCTGACGCGTTCGGCGTCTCGCGCTCGGAGGCCCGGCGCTCGCTCGAGCAGGGCGGCGCGAGGCTCGACGGCGAGGCGCTCGCCGCCGAGCCGCTCGACCGACCCGCCGGCGAGCTCGACGGCCGCGTCCTGCAGCTCGGCAAGCGCCGCTTCGCGCGCCTGGCGCGGCCCTGACGCCCACGCGGCGGCACCGATCCGGCGCGTCGGCGTCCGCGAGCGCGCAGCGCGTCCGCCCGTCCCCGCTCGCGGGCACGCACCGCGCCCGCCGAGTGGCTATCATCCTGGAAGTCGTCCCCGGACGGCCAGGGCGCCCTGCGAGAGGGCAGTCCGGGGCAAAGGAAGCCGAGCTTCCCCCGCCTGCGCGCAAGCGCTATACTTTCGCGCCCGCACCGAGAGCGGCATGCTCTCGCGTGTCCGGTGGAGGAGTCCCTCCGAGAGGCACGGCGGTCTTTGAAAACTCAACAGCATGTGCACCGACAGGCCGGAATGGTCCGGCCGTCGTGTGCGTCCAGGTTTCGAAAGCCGCCGCCCGCCGCGCCAGCGCGAGCGGGAGAACGGTGGCGCCAGAATTAGACCCCGTCCGACGCCCGGGAAGCCCCTACGTGTACGTGGGCTCCCCGCAGTGGGCGTCGCGACGCTCTTCGTAGAAGTACACACATGTCGTTCTTCACGGAGAGTTTGATCCTGGCTCAGGACGAACGCTGGCGGCGTGCTTAACACATGCAAGTGGAGCGACGAACCAGGGCTTGCCCTGGGGCAAAGCCGCGAACGGGTGAGTAACACGTGGGTAACCTGCCCTGATGATTGGGACAACCCGAGGAAACTCGGGCTAATACCAAATGTGCTCCTCGGCCATAAGGTCGATGAGGAAAGGTAGCTTCGGCTTCCGCATCAGGATGGGCCCGCGGCCCATTAGCTTGTTGGTGGGGTAACGGCCTACCAAGGCTTCGATGGGTAGCTGGTCTGAGAGGACGATCAGCCACACTGGGACTGAGACACGGCCCAGACTCCTACGGGAGGCAGCAGTGGGGAATCTTGCACAATGCGCGAAAGCGTGATGCAGCAACGCCGCGTGGGGGAAGACGGCCTTCGGGTTGTAAACCCCTTTCAGTTGGGACGAAGCTTCTGCGGTGAACAGCCGTATGGAGTGACGGTACCTTCAGAAGAAGCCCCGGCTAACTACGTGCCAGCAGCCGCGGTAATACGTAGGGGGCAAGCGTTGTCCGGAATTATTGGGCGTAAAGCGCGTGTAGGCGGCTCGGTAAGTCTGCTGTGAAAGTCCAAGGCTCAACCTTGGAAAGCCGGTGGATACTGTCGAGCTCGAGTCCGGAAGAGGCGAGTGGAATTCCTGGTGTAGCGGTGAAATGCGCAGATATCAGGAGGAACACCAATGGCGAAGGCAGCTCGCTGGGACGGTACTGACGCTGAGACGCGAAAG
>Ga0070717_10000060_pt1 | contig 92521 bp, 79 predicted proteins | sample LARL113metaG_FD_71366 | JGI IMG/M metagenome (GOLD analysis project Ga0070717, IMG submission 71366) | Corn, switchgrass and miscanthus rhizosphere microbial communities from Kellogg Biological Station, Michigan, USA - LAR L11-3 metaG | ecosystem: Host-associated > Plants > Roots > Rhizosphere ...
TGAAGATCGGACCGCCCGCGTCCTCGCCCAGAGCGGGCGGAGATGAGGCTCTCGCGGTTGTAGTGACGAGGGTACTACACCTGCGCCGCTCGCTGAGCGGTCTGAAACCTCAATGGTAGGCCAACGGTGGCGTCGCCTTCGCCACCTTGACCGAACCCGATTTCAAGCTGGGTTTGATTTCGTCGGGTTCGATGAGGGGAACGGGTGGTTCACCGAAAACCATTTCCGCCATTACCTCTTCGGCCTCGAGAGGCTGAAAACGCGAGGTGCAGCTGCAGGGACAATTGGTCAGCTCGCCCACCAGGATAGAATCGCCATCGGAATAAAGATCCACGCGAATAAAATCGAAATTTTGCGACAAAGCCGCCGCAGCTTTTAACATTCCGGCAAAATTACGAGGTTTGGGCACCCCGCCGCCCCGAGGAGGTTGGCCAAAACGGAACGACTGCTCCGTCCAATTCAGATCATAATAAGTCCGGCGATGTCCGACAAAGCGGTGCTCATCGACTTGTATGAGCCGCGGAACACCGTGATTACAGAAAATCTTGTATTCATTTAAATCGGTCGTCCCAAAAATCAACGGCTCGACGATCACTTTTGGCTTCAGGTATTTATAATTAGCTTCCCGCGACTGCAGATAATAAGAAGCCTGGAACCAACCCGAAATCCGCTGCCAATCGATCGGCTCGCCGTCGGTCCGCAGAAATACTTCACCCGACATATGCGTCGGTTTGATACAGCAGCGATCGGGGAAGGTGTATGCCTGAGCTTCTTCAAAGGTTTTTAACAACTTCAACGTCGGGACGGTGAATCCCTCTCCGAGGATCCCGGTGACGTAAACTTTTACAAATTCCTTGTCGCTGATAAAACTGCGCAGCGGGTCGAGGATCGCCCGGCCCGTTTTCACATGGAAAAGCCGATCATTAAAGCCCTTGTGCTTGGCCGGCAGCCGGCCGTGGCATTTGTAAAACAAGGCCGCCGAATAGAGATAGTCTCCAAGCGCGTTTTTCGGCAAATACCGATTAAGACCGGGTAGTAGTTTCCAACTCATTTTATATCAGGTGCAAGTGCGTTAATTGCCACAGCGTGCAGGGGTTTACACTGTCGACTGGCCGCGGCGGACGAAGGAGCTAAAAGCGACCGTATATTAATCGAAATAGGTTCTTTGGGTGTCAACGGATAATGTGCTTCGTTATTTAAAGACGCCTTTGATCTTAACAGGCGGGTAGATAACAAAGCGAAGGGCCGTGTTACACCCTTTCGGTACCTTAAATCATGCCAACCGGCCAGGGATTTCCTCCGGGCTCGCACGGGAAATAAGTAACGCTATGCCATGTCCAGACGGAAATCTGAGCTCTCGACCTGGGCCGCTTCTCGCTCTCTATATAATCACGACGAATTCGTTATAGTTAATCGCCGCATCTCTAGATAAATGGTTTCCACTTGAATAGAGAGTCCCCGCCATCGATCGGTGCACCCACCAGACTAATACGATCATTATATTCGCGCGTCGCCGATCGGCTTGAGCGGGAAATATCGCGCGCCTTTTTTAAAATTTCGCCTGCATCGTTCTGCACAACCGGTTCTGGTCAGGGCGATGAAACGTTTTTCTCCCGTCTTTCGTCTCGGGTCGCTTCTCCTGCTCACGTTTTCCGTCAACTCGACGCACGCCAGCGCCGCCGAGCCGGCCGCGCTCGTTCCTCAGTGGGAGCGGGTCGCGCCAGGAGTTTGGAAAGCCACGGTTGGAACACCCGAAGCGCTCACGTTGCTGAGCGCGGCGCAGGCGAGTCCTCAAAAAGACGGGCTGGCCGCCATGCCTGCGGCCGAGTTCCCTCTCGAGAAATCCGAGATTCAGGCCCATCTGCTTCCGCGTCGCACCGCGCTTCGGTTTCCACTGGCTCTCGACGAAGATATCTACGGCCTGGGGGTGGATTTCAAATCGCTCCGGCGGACCGGATCCAACTTTCAACTTCACCTCGATCATTGGTCGGGCCGCCCTGGACGGACCCATGCGCCGGTGCCCCTGTATATCTCGACCCACGGTTATGGTGTGCTGATCGATTCGGCCCGGTATTTGAATTTCAACGTCGGTCTCAACGTCCGCCTCGCCGCGCAAGAAAAGCCGCCGGCGTTCGATCGCACCACCGAAGGCAAAAAATGGACCTCCCTCCCTCGCTCCGATTCGGTCGAGGTGTCCATCCCCGCCGGCGGAGTAGAAATCTATGTCTTCGCCGGTCCCACCCCGCTCGACGCGGTGCGGCGCTACAACCTTTTCTGCGGCGGCGGAGCGCTTCCGCCCAAATGGGGCCTTGGGTTTCTCACTCGCACCCCCACGCAATACTCCGCAGAGCAAGCGTTGGCCGAGGTCGATGAATTCCGCAAACACGCCATCCCACTGGATATGCTCGGGCTGGAACCCGGTTGGCAGGACCACGCTTATCCCTGTTCGTTCGAGTGGGACAAAATCCGTTTTCCCGATCCGACGCATTTTCTCAACGAACTGGAAAAGCGCCACGTCCGCGCCAATTTATGGTTCAACCCTTACCTCTCGCCCACCGGGCCGCTCTACCAGGACCTCCTGCCCTACGCCGGTTCGCATCTCGTCTGGAATGGCATCGTGCCCGACTACACCTTGCCGAAAGCGCGGGAACTTTTCGCCGACCATCTTCGAACGAAAATCGTGGGTCTGAATCCCGCCGCGCTGGGCGGATTCAAGATCGATGAAGTGGACGGCAACGACCAATGGATCTGGCCGGACCATGCGCTGTATCCGTCCGGTAATGACGGCGAGCAACTTCGTCAGACCTACGGCCTCCTTCTCCAGCGAACCCTGATGGAGGTCTTTCGTCGCGAAAATCGCCGCACCCTCGGACAAGTGCGCGGCACCAACGCCGGGGCGTCGGCCCTTCCTTTTGTTATTTATAATGATAACTACGATTTCGACGAATATATCACTGCGGTAGCGAACACCTCGTTTATCGGCGTACTTTGGTCTCCCGAAGTGCGCGGGGGCACGGGCGAGGATATGCTGCGGCGCATGCAGGCGGTCTGTTTCTCGCCTCTCGCCCTCTACAACGGCTGGGCCACCTCGACCAAACTCTGGTCTCACCCCGAAGTGGTCGACGCCCTCCGCGAGACCATCACCCTTCGGCTTCGGCTCTTGCCCTACTGGTACACCGCTTTTGCGCAGTATCATTTTGAGGGGACTCCGGTGATACGTGCCATGCCTCTGATCCCGGGCGTGAAAACCTTGGGCTCGACCGAAGCCGGAAAACTCGACGCCACCGCCAATCCCTACGCGATCGGCAAAGTCACCGAACTAAAAAATCAATACCTGGTGGGAGATGCTCTCTTGGTCGCTCCGATTGCGAGCGGCGCGACCTCGCGGAAAGTCGTCCTGCCGCCCGGCAAATGGTATGATTTTTATACCGGCAAACTCGTGGGCGAAAACGAAACCATCGAGGTCACTCCGCCGCTCAGCCAAATTCCCTTGTTGGTGAAAGACGGCGCACTCATTCCCCTCATCGGCGAACGCCAATGGGCTCCTGGGCCGAGCGATATCGTTCCTCTTGAAGTGCGTCACTACGGAGAAGCGCCGGGAACGATTTCGATTTACGACGACGACGGCGAAACCTTCGACTACGAGCGGGGAGAGTTTTCCTGGACCGATCTCAAGGTCACGCGCGATGCCGATCACCAGTGGCACGGAACCGTCGCGCCGCGAACAAACGGAAAAAAGTGGCACTACTCAGATGTGACCTGGAAATTCATGACCGCGCCGTGAGGAAACGCGCATGCTTCTGTAGTTAAATTCTGACTACATAGGCTGGCTTCAGCCGCATCGAGATACGATGACAAAAAAACACCGCCACACAGGACTCACCAGCACTCCCTCGCTTGCGAGCCTGCGTGGCGGATTTCTTTTACCGCGACGCTTTCCTGAGCGGCCCTTTCCCTCTTCCGGTGGCTAGCTCCATCGGACGGCGTCTTTTCCCCTCCTCCAAAACCCCCGAGACCGGAAGAAATTTGGTCCACTGCCGAGCTCCTGTCTTTGTCCGAACTCCAGTGAAGTAAACCCTCGTCATCATGACGGGCGCAGTATGCTCCTTTGCCGACCGGCGTACTATTAGAATTCGCGCGTCCGTTTCCAAACAACAGTCGTCGGCTGGCGCTCTGTAGTTCCCTTTTACCTACGTGATACCGCGGTGGAGGAGAGCCGAACGTCCCTCTCCACGAGCTGGGAACCTCCGATCATTAAACGGTTGAACGATGCGCGCGTTGACTTGAGTCGAGCGTTTCTCCCCGGGGTAAATTGGCTCATCGTCCAGCGATCGAACGCCCGCTGGCGATGAAGCTTCTGCTCCGACACGATTTGCGGTAGCCCTGAGCGATGATTGAAGCACACCCTCGCCTTCGCTTTGGGATCATTGGTGTCGGCATGATTGCGGATTATCACGCCCAGGCGATTCGGGCGGCCCACGGTGCGACGCTGGTCGGAGTCGCCTCGCGGTCCGCGGAAAACGTGCGAGCGTTTGCCGAGAAACACTCCATTCCTTTTTTCACCACCCATATGGAAGAGCTGGTGACTCGTCCGGATATCGATGTCGTTTGTATCACCACGCCCAGCGGCGCGCATCTCGAACCCGCGCTCGCCGCCATCCAAGCGGGCAAGCACGTGGCGATCGAAAAACCGCTCGAAATCACCACGCAACGGGTCGATCAAATTCTCCACGCCGCCCGGGCGGCGGGCGTTCGCGTCGCGCCGATTTTTCAAGCCCGTTTCGGCGCCGGGGCTCGAACCTTGAAGGCGGCGGTCGAATCGATGCGCTTTGGTCAGCTGGTGCTCTGCAGCGCCTACGTGAAATGGCATCGTGCCGCTCAGTATTACCAAGGATGGAAAGGCACGCTGGCGCTCGACGGAGGCGGGGTCGTGATTAACCAGGCGATCCACGGGATCGACCTGCTCCAATGGCTGATCGGGATGCCGGCAGAGGTCTTCGCCTGGAAAACCCGTCGCGTTCACATCGGTATCGAGGCTGAGGATACGGCCTGCGCCTCGCTTCGCTTCGAATCCGGCGCGCTGGGTTCGATTGAAGCGAGCACCGCGCTCTGGCCAGGTTGGTCTCGCCGGATCGAAATCACCGGAGAACGTGGCTCGGCCGCCCTGGAGGACGACCGGATCACGCGCTGGGATTTTCGCGAGCCGTGGCCGCGCGACGACGAGGTCCGCGCTTTCAAACCGGATGAGGGGATGCGAGGCGGTTCCAGCGCGGCGAATGCCATCTCGATCGACGGCCATGTTCGGCAACTTCAGGACCTGATCGATGGCCTGCGCGAAAAGCGCCCACTCCTGATCGAAGGAGCTGAAGGTCGAAAAGCTGTCGCACTGGTGAATGCCCTCTACGCGTCGGCCGAGCGCGAAGCGCCGGTCGCCCTTAAAGAATTTGTAGTGCCAGGGTAGAGACGAGGCTCCTTCCCTCGACCGTTTTTTTCAGCGCGCGGACCGAGCGTTCGGTCTGTAAACTTGCGCCGTCATTGCAGCGCTCATCGACTCGACCGAGGCTCGCCGAGGTGTAACATTCCGGCTGATACTCCCCGCCGCTCCGTCTTTTCTCGCCCCTCGCCTATGATCTTCGCCCGATCGTTGTTCGCTCCGTCGCTTGGACCGATTGAAGTCGCTCGGCAAGTCGGTCGGTCGCTCGCTTCGCTCAGCGCGATCGGCGCCCTCGCCCTGCTGGTGAATCCAGCAGCTCACGCGTTGGATCGCCCCGAGATCACGTTTAAGGTTTTCCAGTTCCCCCAAGATAAAATCCCGCGGATTGACGGCGACGCCTCCGATTGGGCGATGGTTCCGGAGAGCTATAGCATCGGCAGCGACCAGCTGGTCGACTCCGATCACAAACATGCCGCGCCGGATCCCAAGAACCTCGACGTCCATGTTCGCGTCGGCTGGGTCAAGGGTCTCAACCGCCTTTATTTCCTCTACGAAGCCTATGATGATTACTGGGACTTCGCGCTTCCTACCCTGCACAACGACACCTTTGAAGTGGTGGTGGACGGCGATGCCTCTGGAGGGCCGTTGATCGACAATGGTCATTCGGATTTGTGGACACCAGACGTGGTGGGCAAGGCCCGTTCCGTGGTCGATCCCCGGATCGACCCAAATGAAGCGCATTGGTCCTTTCACGGGGTTCACGCGCAGAATTATCATATCTTCACTCCCGCGGTCGGGAAAGATTGGTGCCTCGCGTGGGACTCCGCCACCTGGATCAAAGAATTCCCCTACGCCAACGCCGCGACTTCGTTTCATTTCAAACCGGGCGAAGCCGGAAAACTGGTATTGGAATTTTGGATCACCCCCTTCGATTACGCCGGCCCGGAAGGTCCGCAGCGTGCGGTCGAATCGGTGCTGTTCGAAAACAAAATCATCGGTCTCGGCTGGGTGGTGCTGGACTACGACGACGTCGCCAGCCCGGCGAAAAACGGTTTCTGGACCCTCTCGCGCGAGCGCACGATGTTTGGCAACGCGTCCGACCTCCCGGCCTTCCGACTGATGCCGCTCGAACCAGAGCTCCAGAAGAAACTCGACGCGCAGTGGTCCTTCAAGGTGGTGGACATGGACCGGCGCCTCGTCGCTTTCAAAGACCTGTCGGTGGGAAAAGTGACGAGTTGGCACTGGGACTTCGGTGACGGTACCAGTTCGACCGAGCAGTATCCGCTCCACACGTACGAGAAGCCCGGCAATTTCGTCGTGATCCTGGACATCGAAGGACCCGAGGGCAAATCGCGGCGCTCCAAAGTCTGGGATGTGCAGCTGAAATAGAGCCCGCTTTCCCGAGCGGAACTCACTTGTCACCTCTTTCCTGATCCTTGGCCTTTTGCCTCACAACGTCTACCCCCTCATGAAACTCCCCTCCCGTCTGCTCTGGGCCAGCGTGGTTCTGGCGCTTTCTGTATCCGCTGCTCAACCACTGAGCGGTGGAGCCGACGATCTTCCGCGCCTTGAGAAACGGGGCGCGGCGGTCCAGCTGATGGTGGAGGGCCAGCCCTTCCTCGCCTTGGCCGGTGAGCTGCACAATTCCAGTTCGACCAGCCGCGCTTACCTAAAACCGTTTTGGCCCAAATTGGCGGCGATGAATCTGAACACCGTGTTGGCCGCCGTCCCTTGGGGTTTGATCGAACCCAAGGAGAATGCCTTTGAATTCGCGCTGGTCGACCACCTGATTGAGGATGCGCGCGCCCAGCACCTCAGGCTCGTCCTGCTCTGGTTCGGAAGCTGGAAAAACGGGCTCAGTCACTATGTGCCGGACTGGGTAAAAACCGATTCGCGCCGCTTTCCCCGGGTCAAGACCAGCCACGGCACCCTGGAGATTCTGTCGCCTTTGAATGAAGCCAACCGCGAGGCCGACGCCAAAGCCTTCGCGGCGCTGCTCCGGCACCTTAAAGAAATCGATCGCGCCCAACACACCGTGATCATGATTCAGGTGGAAAACGAGGTCGGTCTTCACGCCGACGCGCGCGATCGTAGTGAAGTAGCAACTACCGCCTACGGGCAGGCCGTTCCCCCGGAGCTCCTCGATTACTTGCAGAGAAACCGAGACAGCCTCCTGCCTGGCGTTCGCGCGCTTTGGCAGAGCTCGCATTTTAAAAACTCCGGCAGTTGGGAGGAGGTTTTTGGTCGCAGCCCTGCAGCGGAAGAAGCGTTCATGGCCTGGACCTACGCTCGCTACGTCAATCGCGTGGCCGAGGCGGGAAAAAAAGAATACGCGCTGCCGATGTTCGTGAACGCCTGGATCGTGCAACCGGAAGATGAATTTCCCGGCGAGTATCCATCCGGTGGACCGCAAGCCCACGTCCTGGATCTCTGGCGAGCCGGCGCCCCTCAAATCGACCTCTTTGCTCCGGACATTTACCTCCCCAATTTCGGCGAGGTCTGCGGTCAATTCGCCCGCGCAGATCGCGGCTTCTTCGTGCCCGAGTCGCGCTCCGGCGCAGAGGGAGCGGCCAACGCCTTTCTTGCCATCGGCGCCTTCAACAGCATCGGTTACTCCCCGTTTGGAATCGACAGCCGCGAGACCGATCCAGCGACAAATCCGCTCGCCCCAGCCTACGCTGTGCTCCGTCAACTCACCCCGTCGATCCTCAAGCATCAGGAAAGCGGGAGGATCGCCGCCGTCTCGCTGACCGCGCAAAACAACGCGCAGAAACAGGTGCTCGGTGGCTACACGCTACGGGCGAGTTTGCCGACCAATCGGCGGACCAATCAGACCCCGGAGCGCGGCTACGCGTTGATCCTGGCCACCGAGCCGGACGAGTTTGTCGTGGCCGGCAGCGACATTCAAATCACCTTCACGCCCGATCCGGTGAGCAGCGAAACCGTCGGTTTGGCCACGGTGGAAGAAGGCGTTTTCGAAAACGGAATCTGGGTTTCCGGTCGGGCCCTGAACGGCGACGAAGTCATGATTTCCTACGACCTCTCGAACCAAGCCGCCGCGCATCAAACCGGCACCGGTCTGAAATTTCCCGGCGGCGCCCCCACCATTCAGCGGGTTAAGTTGTATCGATTTCCGGATACAAAGTAGATCAGGCGTATCCCGATCTCACTACCGGTTAATACCAACTCTTCACAATTCTGAACGATTGGAATTGTAGCCGGGGGCGCCGACCCCCGGGATCGAGAGATTCGACCCAGCAAACCCCGGGGTCGGCGCCCCCGGCTAAAACCCGGCAATTTCGGAAAATCCGATATTGATGGAGATTTGGTATAAACTCACTTCGAAAAGGCGGACACGGCGGTCCGCCTTCCAGGAAAGCGCCTCAAGGCGCGCTGAGGCCGAAGGGTGTGTCGCTGAGGTACACTCGGTAATTCTTGATCCGTCCCGAGCCCTCAGCCTTTCCTCCGCGCGGGAGGTATCGAATTCCGGATACGCTCTGGCTGCTCCCCAGATCGATCACCAGACGATGAGGATAGCCCGCTTTCTTTTCAGCGGTTTCGGTTTCCCAAGAGGAGGACGGCTGCCCGTCCAACACGTTCTCCGCGTCGCCGGCGTTGACCAAGGCGTCCTCGCTGTCGACCCAGAAGATTTTCCACTCTGCCTTGGAGAGCGGTTCGCCCGCGGCATTCACCGCGTCGAGTTCGGCCACGCTCGCTCGTGACGAACCGTCCTGCGAGGTCAGCGCCTCAAAACAGAGGAAGCGGCCTTTCGCCGGAGCAGCAAACAACGCCTCTTGCCACTGCACGTCCGAGCTGAAACTGCCTTCTTTGACCGGCGCGATTCCTTTGGTGGAAAACGTTCCTTTCGCACGGCGACGCTGAGCGAAGTCCAACTCCGGATGGAGTTCATCGAGGATCGGCTTGGTCAAACCGGCGAGCTGAGGATTTCGCGGCCCGAGAAGGTCGAGGACTACGACCTCATTCGCGCCCTCGCGCAACCAGGGACCGGGGCAATACATCGTCTGGGTCGGCCCAATATTCCAAAAGCGTCCGAGGCAGTGGCCATTGACCCAGACCACGCCTTTCCCCCAGCCGCGCAGATCAAGAAAGGTATCGCCGACCGCGGAGAGATCGAAGTGAGCGCGCCAGAAGGCCGGGCCATCGGTTTTGCCGGCGGTGAAGGTGAGCGCGCTGAGCTCTTTCTCGTCCAGCGGCAGCGAGAAAATCTCCCACCCTTTTAGCTCGGTTGCAGTGCCGTTGCTCGCGATCACCTGGACCGGCGCGATCAAGCCTTTGCGGTCAAAGACCTCGCGCCCAAAGTTCACGCGACCGACCGATTCGACCAAAATATCGAGCTGGCTGGCGGTAATGCGGGCCGGGAGGTCGACGCGAAACCGTTTCCCCCGGCGGTCCATCGCTCCGATCGGTTTACCATCGAGAAAGATCCAGGCAAAATCATGCACTTCCTTGATCGCCAAGGTTCCCGCCGGTCCGGCCGGCAGTGTAGTGCGGTAAACACTACAGCCTCGACTTTGATCATAAAATTCGATCGTCCGGGGCGTTTCGTCCGTCGCGGGCTTCGGCAAATGGGAAAAAATCGCCGCGGTTTCCGTCAGGTCGAAAGGCGCCACCGCGATGACCGAATTAGCCGGCGGTACCTCCGGCAGGGTTTCGCCCGCGCCCAAGTACTTTGCGAAAAGCTCGCGCGTGCGGGTGAACTTTTCCGTGACCCAACCCGCCTCGCTGATCGGCGCGTCGTAATCGTAGCTCGATGTATCCGGACTGAAAGGACGGTCCGCTCCGGACCAAAGGCCGAACGAGGTGCCTCCGTGCGCCATGTAGATGCTGAACGACATTCCGTTTTTCAGCATATACTCGAGGTCGACCAAACAGTCTTGGACCGAGCCGGTGTGGTGAGGCCGACCCCACATGTCGAACCAGCCGGGATAATATTCACCGTTCATCAAGGGTCCGGTTTTCTGAAATGTCCGGAGGGTCTCAAAGGATTTGGCAGCCGCCCCACGCCCAAAGTTGACCACCTGGAAAAGGTCGGAGCGATAACCATTGCCAATCGCCCCGGCCGGATTGCAGGCGAAAAGCGGCACGTCGAAACCGCCGTCGATCAAGGCCTGACGAAGCGCGCCCATGTACTCCGCATCTTTGCTGTACGAGCCGTATTCATTTTCCACCTGCACCATCAGCAGTGGACCGCCGTGCGTGATCTGCACCGGGCCCAACACGCGGCCCACTTCTTTCAAGTAGCGAGTCGCCGGTTTCAAAAACGCCGGGTCTTTGGTGCGCAATTGAATGGAGTCCTTCTTCAACAACCACCAGGGCAGTCCGCCCATCTCCCACTCGGCGCAGGAGTAGGGTCCGGGCCGCAGGATCACCCAAAGGCCTTCCCGCTGGGCCAGCCGACAAAACTCGGCCGCGTCCGCCATGCCGCTCCAGTCAAAGGTGCCCTCGTTCCACTCGTGCAGATTCCAAAAGAGGTAAACACAGACCGTGTTCAGACCCATCGCCTTCGCCATTTGCAGCCGGTGGGTCCAGTATTCGCGTGGCACCCGAGCGAAATGGATCTCCCCGCAGCGGATCTGCAGGGGTTTGCCATCGAGCAGAAAATCTTTTTCGCCGATGGCAAAGGTATGAGTCGCTCGGGCGGGCTCAGCGGCGGTCAAGAATCCTGTGAGCAATGCGATTCCAATGAAAAGGAAGGCCAGAAGTTTTTTCATGTGAGCAAAATCTCTCCGCCGCGCACGAGGGGTTCGCAGCATGAGAGCATTCGTTTACATCACCGCACTTTTCTTCCCAGGCAATCGTTGTCCACAGTTCGCTCAAAATTTGCCGCGAAACACAGACGCAACCCAGCTCGCGACCCATCATCCGCTCCCCTGCCACGGCTCCCGAACTCGTGCTCCTGCGCATGCGCATCCACTTGTCTGTATCCAACTCGCGCCCCAGGGACGGGTCGCGCCACCTCGGAAAACTGACGGTTTGAAGGTGGGTCGACGCGTCCCTGCGGCGATCGATCGACGTCGCTCCTCCCCAGAGCAGATCCATAAACGTGTGGCCGACAAGAACGCGAAAACCTATTCCGGAATACTTCTGTGCAGGGCCCGGCTCCGTCCGGGCTGACTGGGCGTCAAAGCCCGGACGGAGCCGGGCCCGGTTACTTAGCGGCCACTGCCACGGCTCCCAAAAAACTCGTGCTCACGAGCCTTCATTCGTCTGTCCTCTTGCTTATCTCCAACTCGCGCCCCAGGGACGGGTCGCGCCACCTCGGAGAACTGACGGTTTGAAGGTGGGTCGACGCGTCCCGCGGCGATCGATCGACGTCATTCTTCCCTAGAGCGGATCAGATTACCCTGCGGCCGAACAGAAACGCGAAAACCTATTCCGGGATAAGTCTAGTGGAGGGCCCGCCTCCGTCCGGGCTGATTGGGCGTTAAAGCCCGGACAGAGCCGGGCCCTCCGGTTACTCCAGCTGTACTGCCACCTCTCCCAAACTTGTGCGCACGAGCCTTCATTCGTCTGTCCTCTTGCTTATCTCTAACTCGCGCCCCAGGGCGGGTCGCGCCACCTGGGATCGGCCGCGCGTAACCAAAGCCTCACTACCGGGGCCGGGCACAAAAAAACCGCCGAGGCGGTCCCGGCGGTTCGTAAAAAGCGAACAGCGATTTATGCGAAAATCTCTTCGGACTCGAAGAATCGCGCGATCTCGATGCGGCCGTTCTCCTCGCTGTCCGAGGCGTGCACGACGTTGATCATCATGTCGGCCCCGAAATCACCGCGAATCGTGCCTTTCGGCGCCTTGCGGGAGTCGGTCGGCCCGAGGAGATCGCGGACCTTCGCGACCACGTCGTCGCCTTGAAGGGCCATGACAATCACGGGACGAGAGCTCATGAACTTCTCGATCTCGGGATAAAAGGGTTTGGTCGCGACGTGAGCGTAGTGCTCGCGGAGCAGCGCAGGCGTAAGCCGAATCATCTTGCAGCCGATGATCGCGAAACCGGCTTTTTCGAAGCGGTCGGTCACAGCGCCAACGTGCTTCTTATCCATGCAATCGGGTTTAAATATAATCAGGGATTTCTGCATACAGGAGGACGATGATTCAGGAGGCAGCCCGGTCCTGTCAGTACAATTTTTCCCAAGTCCACCAAAATGAAGGGCGACCCGACCAGCGCCTACGGACGGGCGCTACCTCGGCGATCTAGAGTGGCCTAAGTTAGGTCGACCCATCACCGGGGGCGGCAGTTCGACCCGCTCACCGTCACTCCCACGCGCCTTCCGCGTACCCACCGTTCCACTACCGCAATCAATCTTACTTCGCCGGAGCGGCCAGAGCGATGGCGGTCTTGCCCATCAGCGCGGACAGGGCGGGCATCCGATCGCTCTGCCCGTTGGAGTGGAACGTCGCGTAAACCACGCCCATCAGATTTGCTTCGTTCACCACCGTGGTGTCGGCCGAGGCATTGTTATAGCCCTGAGCGGTCCAGCCCGCGGCGGTCGAGGCAACGAGGCGGTGAGCCACTGTTTCGCCAAAGCGGTTCTGATAAACCACCACCATGCCGGCGCGGAGTTGTTCGGCTTCGATTTTTTTGACAATCACCACCGAACCATCGCCAAAGAAAGGGAGCATCGAGCTTCCGGAGATCCGCAGCACTTGCATGTCCGTGTGGTGAGCCGCCACGGTGTGCGCGTCGGACAGCGTGGCGGAAAACGAGACGTCAGAAAGAGGCCGCTCCACCACCGACGCCTGCGCGGCCGCGCCCACGAAAACAAAGGCGGCTACGGCGAGAAGGCGGGAGAGGACGGTGACTTTCATGAACGAAAGCATATAGATTGCATTAAGAATTACCTATTGAGTGTGTTCCCCAATCGAGCATGAGGCTTCACTTGGTTTATTAATGAAAACCTCCCGGTTGTGCCGGGGTTTTCACCCTGCCCGACTAGGTATCTAGCCGCGCCCGACCAGCATTGGGTAGGCCAGTTCCTAAACCGTGACTTCTTGACGGGCTTTTTCCGCCAGCGGCGTACTCAGGTAACGTTCACCAAAGCTGCACCCGACTGTCACGATCACTTTTCCTGTAAACTCAGGCCGTTTAGCGACTTGCATCGCGGCCCAGACGTTCGCTCCGGTCGAAATCCCGCCCAAAATTCCCTCCAAAACCGAAAGCTGCCGGGCGGTCTCGAAAGCATCCTCATCGGTGACGAGTAGGGTCTCGTCAATCACCGCGGTATTGCAGTTTTTCGGGATAAACCCTGCGCCGATTCCCTGGATGCGATGCCGTCCCGGCTTGCCGCCCGAGAGCACAGGGCTGGCTGCCGGCTCCACCGCGATGCTTCGCAGAGGGCGTCGGGCCTTGATCACTTCCGACACACCGGTGATCGTGCCGCCCGTCCCGACCCCGGCCACAAACGCGTCGATCTTCCCTTCGGTGGCGGCCCAGATCTCTTCCGCGGTGGTGCGCCGGTGCACCTCTGGATTGGCGGGATTCTCAAACTGCTGCGGCATGAAGCCGCGGCCCTTTAAATCCGAAAGCATTTCCGAGGCCCGGCGAATCGCTCCGGGCATGCCCTCGGCCCCCGGCGTGAGCACGATTTCCGCTCCGAGCATCCGCAGCAACACCCGCCGCTCGAGCGACATGGTCTCCGGCATGGTCAGGACCAGCTTGTATCCACGCTGTGCACACACGAAAGCCAGCGCGATGCCGGTGTTGCCGGAAGTAGGCTCGATCACCACTGTATCCGGTTTTATGTGACCATCGCGCTCCGCCGCCTCGATCATGGCGAGCCCGATCCGATCCTTGACGCTCGACAGCGGATTGAAAAATTCCGCCTTGAGATAAATCGTGGCCGGAATGCCTTCGGTGATCCGGTTCAACCTGATCAACGGAGTGTTTCCAACCGTTGCGGCAATGTTCGGATATGCGAGGGTGGCCATCCGGTTACCAGAAATCGACCGTCCACCGAGTCAAGCAGATGCTCCGAGCGAGCGCCCACCTCGCTGAAACGTCACCGGCTTGTTTCAGGTCGGCCCAACAAAAACCGCAGGGCCGGCTCCAATTGGGGATGGCGGAAGTGGTAACGTGAATACTCCAGCACCCCGGGGACGACCCGCGCACTCGAGAGCAACACGTCGTTCGCCATCTCCCCCAAGGCCGCACGCAGGAGGGGGCGCGGGACCGGCAGCATGGCCGGACGGCCCAGGACTTTAGCCAGCGTCTCGGTGAACTCTCGATTCGTCACCGCTCCCGGCGCGACCGCGTTGACCTCGTGCACGCAGCGTTGGTCGAGCACGGCGTGATAGTAAGCCCCGACCAAATCATCGATCGAGATCCAGCTCATCCACTGGTCGCCCGCGCCCAGGCGCCCGCCCAATCCTTTTCGAAACCAGGGCAGCAGCTCCGCGAGGGCTCCTCCCGCAGGACTGAGGACCATGCCGGTTCGCATCATGACGGGACGGATACCGAGCGACTCCACCGCCTCGACCTCGTGCTCCCAGGCATCGCACACGTCGGCCAAAAATCCGCGGCCACGGTCGCTGCGTTCGTCCAGTTCCTCTTTGCCTCGGCTGCCATAAATGCCGGTGGCCGAAGCTCCGACGAAAACAAACGGACGGTGCCGCAACTTGCTCAAGGCATCGACCAGCACACGCGTTCCCACCACCCGACTGTTCCAAATTTCATCGCGCACCGCCGGGCTCCAACGCCGAGCCACACTGGCGCCGGCGAGATGGATCACCACGTCGAGGGCTTTAAAGCGGTGCAAATCCAAGTGACCGTTTTTCGGATCCCAATAAACTTCATCGGGCGCCGCGGATCGGTGACGCACGAGTCGCGCGACTTGGTGACCCTGCGAGCGGAGAAACGGTATCAACGCTTTCCCTACAAAGCCAGATGCGCCGGAAACCAAAAACTGCATCGGCCGAACCGCTCCGTACTGCGCCGCCATGGTCAGATCCGCGACGGTGCGTTCATGGCGAAACGCGAAGAGCTGCGTCAGCTTGCGTCGGACCAGGCCTCCAGCAAGCCACGCGCCGAGCGCTCCACCCGGCAGACTATAGGTCAGGGTATCTTCCAGTTTGCACTCCGCCGGCGTTCCCGCGACCACCCGGTGGAGGTGTTCCCACTGCGGAAAGGGAGCGCGCAACGCGACGTCGCGAAACTGTTTTCCTTCCACGTAGTCCCGGTGCTCCACCTCCCAGTTCAACCAGAACGGCCCGAATTTTTGTCGCAACCCGACCCGTTGCCCATCCGTGACCCCGCTCGAGGGTTTCAGGATTTCAATCTTCTCCCAAGGCGGAGTCAGTCGTTCCAACGCTCCTGGCCGTTCATGCCATCGGAAGACCTCGCCGGAGGGACGGTCGATTTCGGTGGTGTGGTTGAAGCGCTGAAGGCTCATGCAGTCATTGGACTTTGGCGACAAAGCGCCCGCACCATGGACGAGAATCCCAACGGGCGGCAATCTTTCGTTAGAGCCAGCGCCCGCCCTCCAAGGACAAGTAACCGGTTGAAGACTACAAATCCTGTCGCCCTCCCGACGTCAATCGACGCGACCAGGCGCCCGCTCCTCGCCTTCCCACCTGAGCACTTCTCCCTTTCGCCTTTTTGGGCTACTCGCGCATTTTCAGTTTTTGATAGGCCGCCAACGCCGCGTCGCGCGCGGCGCGATGATCCACCATCGGCGAAGGATAATTCACCCCGAGTTGCACCCCGGCGCGCGCGAGCACCGCGGCCGGCGCTTCCCAGGGCGCGTGAAGGGACTCGTTGGGCAGCTGCGCCAATTCGGGGACCCAGCGGCGCACGTAGTGACCGTCTGGATCGAATTTCTGCCCCTGAAGGACAGGCGCGAAGATGCGGAAATACGGAGACGCATCGGCCCCACAGCCCGCGATCCACTGCCAGCCGAGAGTGTTGTTGGCCAGATCGGCGTCGACCAGCGTATCCCAAAACCACGCTGCGCCCGCCTGCCAGGGAAGTCGGAGGTGTTTGACCAGAAACGAACCCACAATCATGCGCAGCCGATTGGGCATCCAGCCGGTTTCCCAAAGGTCGCGCAGGCCCGCATCCACAATGGGATAACCGGTCTGGCCCGAACGCCACCGTTTGAAAAGCGCGCCCCCCTCGTCCGCCACCCACGGAAAACGGGAAAACTCTTCGCGGAGGGGCGAGTCCGGGGTTTTGGGAAAGTAGTAAAGAAGATGATACGCGAACTCGCGCCAGCCCAGCTCGGCCAGAAATTTCTGCACCCCGGGGTTGGCCGGAAAGACTCCGCTTTCGTGGGAGAGGGCTTTGACCGCCGCCCAGACCTGCCGCGGTCCAACTTCTCCGTAGTGAAGATACGGTGACAACCGCGACGACGCATCCGCCGCCGGAATATCGCGGCGGTCCGCGTAGTGCTCGACCGACTTCACGAATTTCTGCAGCTGCTTTCGTCCCGCCGCTTCGCCTGGAACCCAAGTGGCCTCGATCCCCAAATCCCAGCGACGACGAGGTCGAAGCTCCAGCTCATCCACCGCGAGCGACTTCGGCCAGGCCGCGGGCGCAGGCAGGGTCTTCACCACCCGACCGACCGGTTCCGCGACCGGCAGGCTGAGACAATGCCGCCAATACGGGGTGAAAACCTGGAACGGCCCACCCTGCTTGTTCTTGATCGTCTGCGGTTCGAAAAGCAGCGCGCTGGAGAAGCTCTGCACGTCGAGGCCCTTGTCTTTCAGGGTGGCCTTGATCTCCGCGTCACGCGCCATGATCGCCGGCTCGTAACGACGGTTCCAATACACCGCCTCGGCTCCGGTCTCCTCGATTAACTTGAGCAAGTTCGCCCGCGAATCGCCGCGTCGAATCAGCAGGTCCGAACCGACGGCGCGGAGCGAGGCCTGCAAGGCGGTGAGCGAATGATGGAGCCACCACCGCGAGGCGGCGCCCGGCGCCCAGCGTCCTTCCGCGGCCTCGTCCCAGAGGTAAATCGGAAGGATCGGCCCGCCGCGTTGCAGCGCGGCCTGCAACGCGGAGTTGTCGGACAGACGCAGATCCTGGCGGAACCACAAGAGAGTTGAAGAGGCCACGGTCGGAAGAAGCTGCGAAGTTCAAACGAAGCAAGAATCCCGCGCGAATTAAGCCCGGCCGTGAAGGTGAGTCGAGAGGCCCAAACGTTTGTCGGTAGGGCGTATTGAGGTTTCTCTTACTTCGCGCTGCGCTCGGACAAACCGGCTCGCCGGGACGTCGAGCCCCACCTCAAACTTCGGACGTTGCGCGTGGGCGCACCGTTCAGAGTGCGTCTTCGTACAGGTGCTCGTAGGCCAACGCGGCTTTTTTCCAGCTGAAATCGACCGCCATGGTGCGGCGCTGGATTTCGTGAAAGCGTGGTTTATCGGCGTAGAGCAGGAGCGCGCGCTCCAGGCCCGAGCGCAGGCCTTCCGCGGTCGGCGGAAAGGTGATCCCTGTTCCGTGCGTCGGATCGGTCGCGAGGTCGATCACGGTGTCCACCAGTCCCCCGACCCGGCTGACGAGAGGGATCGTGCCATAGGCTTGTGAATACATCTGGTTCAATCCACACGGCTCGAAGAGCGACGGCATGACGAAGAAGTCGCTCCCCGCCTCGACCAAATGACTCATCGCTTCGTCGAGACGCGCGGCCAACGCAATCCGCGCCGGGGCCGCGGCCACGAGTTCGCGCACCCCTTTTTCCAGCCGTCGATCGCCTGTACCCAAAATGATGAGACGGCAGTCATGGGTGAGAAAAAAGTCGGCGTTGGCCAAAACCAGCTGCACGCCTTTCTGCTCCGTCAGGCGGCAAACCATTCCGAACACCGGACCATGATCCGAATGCTCGAGCGAGAGGCGCTTCAGCAGCTCCGTCCGGCAGACCGCTTTTCCCGCCATGTTGCCGGGCGAAAAGCGCGCAGGCAGATGCTCGTCGCTCACCGGATTCCACACCGCGGTGTCGATGCCGTTGATAAACCCGGACAAGTCCTCCACCCGCGTCGCGACCACGCCATCGAGGCCACAACCAAATTCCGGGGTTTGAATCTCTTTCGCGTACTGTGGGCTGACCGTGGTGATCCGATCCGCAAAGAGGATACCGGCCTTCATGAAGCTCATTTGGCCGTAGTATTCGAGGCCATCCACCGTCATGAGTTCGTCCGGCAGGTTCGTCCGGTAAAACGAACGCATCGGAAACAAACCTTGGAACGCGATATTGTGGACGGTGAAGACCGTCTTCATCGCGAGGGTCACGCCGTTCAACCGCTCCGAGTAGCGCAGCAGCACCGGAAGCAAGGCGCATTGCCAATCGTGAGCGTGAACGATGTCGGCGTTGAGCTCGGCCATGCGCAAGGTCTCGACGATTCCCTTGCAGAACAAAATATACCGGTGGTGATTGTCCTCGTAATCCCGCTCGCCGTTTCCGTAGAGGCCTTTTCGGTCGAAAAACTCTTCGCGGCAGATGAGGTAAATCTTGAGGTTGGTGCGCGGCGAAAACACCCGCACGTCGGCGCTCATGAACACGTCGCCCATCTCGATCTTCAACTTGAAGAGTCGTTCCGCGTTGACCGCGTCGCGATGCTCTATCACCGCCCGGTATCCAGGCAGAAATACAGAGACTTCGTGCCCGTGGTCCGCGAGTGTGCTCGCCAATGAACCTACAGCATCCGCCAATCCCCCGGTCTTCACGTAGGGGAATAGTTCGCTCGCGGCGTGGACGATCTTCATCGACTTACGGTAGGCGACAACTCGACCGCATTCCAATCTCAAACCTCGCGCCGTTTGTGGTGCGTCTTTCACTACATTTATGAAACTACGCGAACGTCTCTTGACTCACCTTCGGCGGCCCGACTACGCGCCGGTCGACGAATTAAATCTTTCGCGGCAGCTCGATCTCGATAAAAAAGAACGACGGGCCCTCGCGCACGAGGTGCGTCTGATGCTTTCCAAAGGCGAACTCAAACGGGTCAAGGGCGACCGGTTGGCCCTGCCCGGCGACGAGGATACACTCAGTGGAAAAATTCAGTTTCGGGCCGGTGGCTCGGCCTTCTTCATCCCCGACCTCGAGACGGGCGGTCGTCCGCCGGATGCGATTCAAATTTCCTCCGAGGACACTGGCGTCGCGCTGCCGGGCGATCGAGTCAGCGTGAAGGTTTTCGCCGGCGTTTCCCCGCGACGCGACGGCCGCGGGAACGAACAGAGCGGCCGCGTCCTTCGCGTGATCGAGCGCGCGCGCGACAGCGTGGTGGGGACGCTGCAGAAAATCCGCCAAACGTATTATGTGTTGCCCGACGACCCTCGTTTCATCCACGAGATTTTGGTCGGCGATCCAGCCGCGAGCGGACTCAAACCAGTCCCAGAAGTAGGCGACAAAGTGGTGGTGAAACTGATCGACTGGACCGATCGGCGTGAGCGACTCGAAGGAAAAATCACCGAGCGACTCGGCCGCACTTTTGAACCTCGGGCCGAACTCGCGGGCATTTATCGCAAATACAATCTCGAGACGTCCTTTCCCGTCGAGGTGGAGCGCGAGGTCGCCGCTTTCCCCAACGAAGTGAAGCCCAAGGAACTGGTCGGTCGCCTGGACTATCGCGACGTGCCCACCTTCACCATCGACCCGGACGACGCCAAAGATTTCGACGACGCCTTGTCGTTGGAAACCTTGGACAAAGGCGAGGTCAGGATCGGCGTGCACATCGCCGATGTCAGCGCCTACGTGAGGATGGGCACGGCGCTCGATCGCGAAGCGCAGACCCGAGGCAATTCCACCTACCTCGTCGGCACGGTCGTGCCCATGCTGCCCGAAAAATTATCCAACGGCCTCTGTTCCCTGGTGGAGGCGCAGAATCGTCTCTGCAAAGCTGTCTTCCTTGTATTCGATAAAAAAGGACGCCTGCGCGAGACCACCTTTGGCAATACCGTGATTCGCAGCCGGAAACGCCTGACCTACAAACAGGCTTACGCGCTCCTCTTCGAAAACGATCTGGCCAAGATTCGCGCCCTTCCCCTGCCGCCCAAGCATCAAACCGGCTCGACCGGCCGAGCCTTGAGCGATCTGACCGACCTGGAGTTGATCGATCTGCAGAGTTGGGTCCGTAAACTCTGGAGCATCGCGAGCAAACTGCGGAGCGACCGAATGGCGAACGGTAGTCTCGATTTGGATATGCCCGAGACCAAGGTCTTCGTCGATCCCGAGGGCTACGCGGACCGCCTGGAACGGATCGAACACGACGAAAGCCACCAGCTAATCGAGGAGTTCATGCTCGCGGCAAACGAAGCCGTCGCCCACCTGACGCGGACCCACCAGCTGCCCTCGATCTACCGCGTGCACGACGAGCCGGACGAGGAGAAGCTCGACGAGTTTCGCACCTTTCTCGGCACCTTCGAGGTGCAGGCCGGCGATCTTTCCAAACGGGCTGAAGTGGTGAAACTGCTCGAGACCCTGAAAACCCATCCTCAGGGCTACACCCTCCGCACCCAGCTCCTGCGCAGCTTGAGAAAGGCGGCTTACCGCTCGTCTCCAGACGGTCACTACGGACTGAACAAAAAAGACTACACCCACTTTACGTCACCGATTCGTCGATACGCCGATTTGGTCGTGCACCGCGTCTTCGACTATTACCTGATCAAACACTCCGGCCATCCCGCGCCCAGCGGTTACACCTTTGGCTACACTCCGGCGAAGATGCAGAGCATCGCCGAGCACCTCAGCTTGACCGAGATCAACAGCACCGAAGCGGAACGGGAGAGCGTGAAAATCAAGCTCCTGGAATTCTTCGAACGGGAGTTGAAGAAAAAGCAGAAAACCCAGTTCGAAGCCGTCATCACGGACGTGCGGACCCACGGGCTGTTCGTGGAGCTGGTCGAGTCGATGACCTTTGGTTTCGTCAACGCCGCGAGCATGCCGGACGACTACTACACCCTGAACAACGCCGGCACCGCCTTGATCGGTCGCAAAACCAAGAAACGTTACGAGGTCGGCGGACGTATCCAGGTGGTGGTGGAAAAAGTCGACCGGTACAAACGACTGCTCGATTTTCGCGCGGTGTAGCCAGGGGTATTGGTTGGGTCGGCGCGTCCCGCGGCGACCGAGCCACGTCGTCCGCACCGGCGCCTCGATTCATCCTCCAACAAACACTTTTTCGCGGTTCATCGGCCAACCGAGTGCGGAGTCCAACTCGCGCCCCAGGGACGGGTCGCGCCACCTCGGAGGTTCATTGGATGGTTCTTTGGCGGCGTTTTGCGTTTTCCGATTTTTTGCGCCTGTTCGTTCCCCGATGAAGCACTACGAATTCCAGAAAACCTTTCGCGAGCTCTACGATAAAGCCGTCGGCCTCTACGCCAAGGGCCAGCGCGGAGCCGACTCGTTTTTTACGGCAGAAGAAAAATCCTTCCTCGCCTCGAACGGTATCACTCCACAGCACGTGTACGACTACGCCGAAGACCAGAACAACTACGGCGAGCCTGGGTACGATGTCGCTCTGGGGATCGAACTGGTCCGGCGGGATTATTTCCTCAACGTCCAAAAAGGTCAGCCCTCCGGTCCGGCGCTCGAGGAGCAAAAACTCCCGGGCAAGAACGAAGCAATCGGAGGCATCGAGTGGCTGCCGCGGATCATCCCAAAAACCAAGGCGAAGCTGCGCGGGGAATTGCCACCGTCCTTGATGTATTGCTGCGGTGGAGACCGAAAATTTTTCAAGGCTCACGATATTCACCCGGCCGAATTCCTCTCGCTTGTCTGGCGGAATCAAAACAACGACGCCGCCGTGGTGGACTGGGTCGTGACGCGCAGCGCCGCCGCTCGGGTGTAGAGCGCCCCGGTGAGCCAAGTTCGACGGTCCCTCTGTTGTAGCCGGGGGCGCTGACCCCGGAACGAATCATCACCGCCCCTTCGCTCCTGACCCCCTTCTCCCCTCGCGTTTAACACCCAAACGAGTGCGGTTTTTCCCGACTGTCCGGCGTTCTCTGCAGTTGACCCACTTCGTTCCTGCGTATCTTAGCAGTAACCCACGCGGCGGTCGCGTCTAATCCCTATGTCGTTTACTCTCTCCGTTAACGGACAGTCGCAGTCTGTGGAGGCTGCTCCGGACACTCCCCTGCTTTGGGTCCTGCGGGACCACCTCAATCTCGTCGGCACGAAGTATGGCTGCGGCATCGGAATGTGCGGCGCGTGTACCGTACACCTCAATGGTCAAGCCGTCCGTTCCTGCCAGCTACCGATTTCGGCCGTGGTCGATCAGAAAATCGTTACGATCGAGGGCTTGGGCGCGAATGCTTCTCACGCGCTGCAGCAGTCCTGGATCGAGCTTGATGTTCCACAATGTGGATACTGTCAGTCGGGCCAGATCATGAGCGCGGCCGCCTTGCTCGCCAACAACCCGCACCCGAGTGACTCCGACATCGATGCCGCCATGACGGGTAACCTTTGTCGTTGCGCGACCTATACGCGTATCCGTGCGGGCATACATCGTGCGGCGGAAATGACCGCCGGGAAGGAGGCAACCAAATGAGCGCTCCCACCCCGTCCTCGATGGACCGTCGATCCTTTTTGCGCACCTCTGCTCTCGCGGGAGGCGGCTTGGTTCTTGGATTTTATCTGAACCCCCTTTCGCGTCTGGTCGGCGCGGAGGTCGTCAAACCCGGAGCCGACGGAGCGACGGGGGACTTCGCGCCGAACGCGTTTATTCATATTTCGCCGGAGGGCGCGGTCACCATCTTCGCCCACAAGCCGGAGATCGGACAGGGCATCAAAACCTCTCTGCCCATGATCGTGGCCGAAGAGCTCGAAGTGGATTGGCACGCCGTCAAAGTCGTCAGCGCACCGCTCGATCCCGCGTTCGGCGGACAAGCGGCGGGCGGCAGCTCCTCCACCCCGAGCAGCTATCAGAATTTGCGTCGCGCGGGCGCGACCGCGCGCGTGATGCTGATCGATGCAGCGGCGCAGACCTGGAATGTCCCCGCGGCTGAGTGCCGGGCGGAAAATGGCCGGGTGGTTCACGCCGGCTCCCAGCGCTCCCTCGGCTACGGCGAACTCGTAGCCAAGGCCAACGCGCTTCCCGTGCCCGACCCCAAAACGGTCAAGCTGAAGGACCCGAAAGATTTCAAGTTGATCGGGACGCGTATCAGTGGAGTGGATAACCCCAAGGTGGTCAGCGGCCAGGCTCTTTTCGGGATCGACCAAAAGCTGCCGGGCATGCTCCACGCCGTTTACGTCAAGTGTCCGGTTTTCGCCGGCAAAGTGACACGCGCCAATCTCGATCAGGTAAAAACGCTCCCGGGCGTGCGCGACGCTTTCGTACTCGAGGGCGGAACGGAATTAAGTGGCCTGCTGCCCGGTGTGGCCATTCTGGCCGATTCGACTTGGGCCGCTTTCTCCGCGCGGAAAAAACTGGAGATCACCTGGGACGAAGGTCCGTCGACGAAGGAGAGTTGGACCGCTTACGCCGCGCAAGCTGCGGAGCTGGGATCCAAACCGGGGAAGGACGTGTTGCGCAATGACGGCCAAGCCGAGGCAGTGCTCGCCAGCGCGAGCAAGGTGGTTGAAGCGAACTACCTGTATCCATTTGTCGCACACGCCAATCTCGAGCCGCAGAATTGCACCGCCTCTGTCCAGGGCGATCGGGCCGAGATTTGGGCCCCGACCCAGAATCCAGAGGACGGCCAAAACTTGGTCGCCCGCACCCTCGGAATCCCCAAGGCGAATATCCACGTTACCATTACGCGGATCGGCGGCGGGTTTGGTCGTCGCCTGATGAATGACTACATGGTCGAGGCCGCGGCGATCTCCCAGAAAGCCAAAGTGCCGGTCAAGCTGACCTGGATGCGGGAGGACGACCTCCAGCACGATTTTTATCGCCCAGGCGGTTTTCACTTTCTGAAAGGTGCAGTGCAGGAGGGAAAGATCGCGGCTTGGAAAAGCCACTTCGTGACCTTCGGCAACACCGCCGGAAAATCGGGCAACGGCGCAGGCCTGGGCGGCGACGAATTTCCCGGACGTTTCCTCGCCAATTTCCGGGCGGAGCAGACCGTCTTGCAGTGCAACGTGCCGATGGGCTGGTGGCGCGCTCCCGGTAGCTGCACGCTGGCCTGGGTCATCCAAAGTTTTATCGACGAGCTGGCTCACGCGGCGGGGCGCGATCCCTACGAATTCCGACTCGATTTGCTGGGCGATAAAGAAGTCGGCCCCGGTGCCGGCCAGCGCGGGACGCCCTACAGCGCCGCGCGAATGAAGGGGGTGCTTCAACTCGTGGCCGAAAAAGCCGGCTGGGGTAAAAAATTGCCCAAGGGTCAGGGCCAAGGGATCGCCTTCCACTTCAGCCACCGCGGCTATTTTGCGGAAGTGGCCGAGGTCACTGTATCCAAAGAAGGAGCACTCAAGGTCGACCGCGTCGTCGTGGCCGGCGATGTCGGGGCGGAGATCATCAACCTCAGCGGAGCCGAAAATCAGGTTCAGGGTTCGGTGATCGACGGATTGGGCGCCGCCTGGCTGCAGCAGCTCGGTTACGAAAACGGCCGTATCCAACAATCGAATTTTAACGAGTACCCGATGATCCGAATTGCGGACGCGCCAAAGGTCGAAGTGCATTTCCGTAAAACCGACAACCCGGTCACCGGCCTCGGCGAACCGGCTCTTCCGCCCCTCGCACCCGCCGTTTGCAACGCGATTTTCGCCGCGACGGGGAAACGCGTGCGCGAGCTGCCGATTTCAAAGACTGACCTCAGTTGGAGCTGAGGTCGCGGCTGAAGCAGTGGGAGTTGGGTGGTTGGGCTTAGCGCGCGCGAGGGGCGGTCGATGGGAATCGCTCGCCGGGACGGTGGGCGCCAACCTCGAGCCCCCAAGCCCCGGGGTCGGCGCCCCCGGCTACAACGCAGCGCCGGCTGCACCGGCACGCGAGCCGGGGCTCACTTTGCCGCTCGCAAGGCGGGCGTTTCCTGCTAGCCGCAAAAATTGGTCACTGGTCACTGGTCACTGGTCACTGGTCACTGGTCACTGGTCACTGGTCACTGGTCACTGGTCACTGGTCACTGGTCACTGGTCACTGGTCACTGGTCACTGGTCACCCGGTTTTTTCGTGTCTTTCGCGAGCAACGTCTCAGCCTCTGGCATCATGCCTACGCTTCAGGAAATCACCGATTATTGTGATCAGCGCACGCGCCGCGCCGCCTTCAAAGATTTTCCTGGCGCGCACAATGGACTCCAGGTGGCAAACGACGGACGGGTGACGAAGATCGGCGCCGCGGTGGACGCCGGGCTCATTCCTTTTCAAAAAGCAGTCTCGCTCGGGGTGGATTTCCTCATCGTTCACCACGGGATGTACTGGGACATGCCGCGTCCCTTGGTCGGCCCGGTGTACGAACGGGTCGCGACGCTGGTGCGGGGAAATTGCGCCCTGTACTCCAACCACCTGCCGCTCGATGCCCACCCTGAGCTCGGCAACAACGCGGGGTTGATGCAGCAGCTGGGCTTGACCGCCAGCCGCTCTTATTTGGTCCGGGAAGGGGAGCCGATCGGGTCGATCGCGAGAGCAAGTGAGCCACGGGCCGCGCTGCGCCAGCGGCTGGAGTCCCTCTACCCCCGGGTGATTGCGGTCGAGTACGGTTCGCCCGAACCGGCCGAGATCGCCTTCTGCAGCGGGAGCGGCAACAGCGCCGTGCCCGAGCTGAGTCGCGAGGGCGTGGATACATTGGTGACCGGCGAACTTCGCGAAGAATGGTTCAACGTGGCACAGGAACAACGCCTCAATCTGTATGTATGCGGGCACTACGCGACGGAAGTGCACGGGGTGCGCGCGCTCGCCGCCGAGTTGTCCACCACCTTCGGCATCCCCTGGGAGTTTGTCGCGACGGAGAATCCCTTTTAAACGCGCGAACGGACTCTGGGGGCGGACCGGTCCGCGCTAGGCGATTGGAGCGAGCCGTGCTACACATTGTCCGTGGCGACGCAGGCGACGCCGTAAGTGGGCGGGAGGAATCAGGTCTCCCCTTCAGTCCCGGCATCGCGGCGGCCTGGCCCCTGGCAACTTTAAATCTTCTCACCTTCACACTTTTCAGAAAGCCTCTGGCCAATCGCGGGAGTTCCAAGTAAGTCTTGGGGCCACCGCCTTCTCTCTTCATGAAAAAGATCGCCATCCTCAACGGCCCCAACCTCGACCGGCTGGGCAAGCGGGAACCGGAAATTTACGGTTCCGCCACGCTGGCCGACCTGGAAAAGCAGCTGCGCACCGAGTTCGGTTCGTCCGCAGATCTGCAGTTTTTCCAGTCGAATCACGAGGGAGCGTTGATCGATAAGATCGCGGGCTGGGCCGACGCCAAACTCGATGGGCTGATCATCAATTTGGGGGCGTTGACTCACACCAGTGTCGCCTTGCGGGACGCGCTTCTCGGCACCCATCTCCCGACAATCGAGGTTCATATTTCGAATATTTATAAGCGCGAAGCCTTCCGACATGTGTCGCTCACTGCCCCGGCCTGTATCGCGGTGATCACCGGATTGGGTCTCGAAGGCTACCACGCCGCGGTGCGGTTTTTGCTGAAGCGTTAAACTCGGGCGTTCGCTCGTCTTGTGTTTTGAGCTCTTTCACTCCGTTGGATCCCGCTGCGCCTCGTTGGCTGGTTTGTCATACCAAACCGCGCTGCGAAAAGAAGTTTTCCGCCCTGATGGACGCGGAACAAATCGAGCACTATTTGCCCTTGGTCGAGACGGTGCGCCGTTACCGCTCAAAGACCGAGCGTTATCAAAAGCCTCTTTTTCCGGGCTACGTTTTTATCAACAGCGGCATAGATCGGAAGGCGCGGCTTTTCCAACGAGAGTTTTTGGTCCGCCTCTTGCCCGTCGAGCATCCCCGCGCGTTCCTGAAGCAGCTCGAGCAAGTGAAGGTCATCGTCGCTTCGGGCCTGACTCTCACCCTTTATCCTTTGCTGAAAAAAGGTTCACGCGTCCGCGTGATCAGCGGGCCACTTTATGGTGTGGAAGGCGTGGTCGACAACCCGGCGAATCCCGCAGGAATCGTGGTAGCCGTCGATGTATTGCAACAAGGAGTGCTGGTCCGCCTGCCGATGGAGATCCTGGAGCCGATATTATAACCCAGCGTTCGAGGTGAGCGCGCAATTCGAGTGAGAGCCCGGCCCCAACCGCGAGCGAGCGATCCAACCGTATTTACAGGTCCAATACAGCCGACCTCGCAAACGAAAGAAACCGGGCCGGAACTCGTCCTGACCCGGTTAATGATTAAACCCTTCGCTCTTTTGTCCTGATGAGCGCGCCGCGGCGGCGCCAATCGGATCAACGAATTTCGAGATGCCCCCAAGCCACGCTGCTTACGTAATGGATGGTATAGGCTCCATTCACTCGCGCGGGCAATTGCGCGCCGGATTTAAAGACATTGGTGCAGTTCACTCCGTTGACCGTAAGCAATTGTAGATTCCAAGAATTGAGGTAATTGATCGGGCTCGAGGTTGTATAGGTGAAGTCACCGGCGCCATCTTTGGTGAAGGGCACCGTCACCGTGTTCCCTCCACTTCCGCCGGCGACCGTGATGGCCGAGTTAGCCTTGAAACCGCCGCTTGCCGTGGTCGCGGTGATAGTCGCTGACCCGGCGGCCACACCGGTCACCATCCCCGACGAACTCACGGTGGCCACCGCCGGGTTGCTCGAGCTCCAACTCACGCTTTTATTGGACGCATTCGAGGGAGTAACCGTGGCGGTCAAACTCGTCGTGCCTCCGGGAGCGACTGAGGCGGAGGTGGGCGACACGGTGACGCCCGTCGTGGCGACCGTACCGGAGGTGCTGCCGACCGTGACCGAAAAATTATTCATGACGAAGGTCTTGCTTCCAAATGTATTGATAAACTCCCAACCCAGCTGGATCCCGAGAAGGCTCGGATTCACCGGGTCATTAAAATAGCCGACGGAATTGATCCATTGGAGGATCGCGGTGATATCAATCGTGCCAGAAGCACTCTGGACGGTCGGCAGGAAGGAAATACAGTGGGGACCGCTTCCGCCCACGCCTGTATATACATTGTAGGTTTTACCCGAAATGGTGACATTAGAATAGGTGGGAACCGCTTGTCCCGCTGCGGTGTAGGATTTGGCAATCGGCTGGGTCCCGTTCCACGTGTTCCATATCATGACTTCATATTGGAACGGCGAGGATGAGGTGCCCACCCAAATATCGTAGGCAAAATCGTAGTTCGCACCGGAGGCGTTGGTCGCAGTGAAGCTGCTGCTGATCGGGCTCAGCGAATTCACTGGCTGGTTAATATTATTGAATTCCACGTGCGGGTAGCTCGCGACACTGTTGGACGCTACATTCGTGATCACTTGCCAATTACTCCCGGAGTTAGCATTGATCGTTTGGGTCCCCACCCCTCCCCACACATCCATATTAACGATATAGCGGCCAGAGGCAAAAGTGGCGAATTGATTACTCGCTGGAGGATAAGTGGAAGTCCAGGCCCACGATTGGGCGAAGGCGACCAGGGGTAGAGATACGAGCGCGAGGGCGGCAGACACGAGTTTTAGATTTTTCATCGAAGTAACGATTAATTTCGGGGGTGTTGATTCACGTCGCCCTCCACTCCCGAGGTCAGGGGTCATGGAGCGAAGGAGAGATGAATGAGGAGTCTACGTACTCTCCTCGCGGAGAAATACTAAGGCCAAATCGTCTTTGGAGGGCATCCTCTTTGGAAGGCGCAACCTCGGTCTCTTAGGGCTCATCGTCAACCCGAGTCGTAATTCATACATGAGAATTCGAACCTCTGGCGCCGTGGCACGCTTTATTAACAGCCAACCGTATCACCTCCTCCACTACGGTGGGAGGTACCGATCAGGAGCGTCACTCCTTTCATATCCTCGATTTAAACGCGGACATACCCACAGCACGGCCGAGCCCCTGCCTCTCGCGGATCAACTCACCTCCCTAGCCGACGAGATTCTGAACCAATTCGTAGAGACGCGAATGGGGCTCTGAACAGGGAGTGAAGAGAAGCCTCTTGAGTCGGATCGCCGTCGACTCTCGCACCGGGGTGAAAGTTTCAGAGCTTCTTCCCGATGAGATCACGATAATTCACCGGTCCGGTATATCGACTGTCCAACGAATTTCTTCGATTGTCGCCGAGTACAAAAAAGCAATCCGGCGGAACGACCATATCGACGTTCTTGAATTGTCTTTGGCTCGGGACCAATCCGATTCGATAGACTGTACCTCCACAGTCTTCTTCGAATATCTGCATTTTCCCTTCGACACCAACTGGTCGCTTAGGAAGTTCCCGACCGTTCAAGAACACACTGTCTTCGGTGATGCGTAGTTTGTCACCTGGCAGCCCAATCACCCGCTTTAGATAGACCTCCCGCTGGCCCATGAATTCCACGTGATAGGCGACAATATCGCCGCAATGCACGGCACCGGGTTGCCGATATGCGCACGTAAGTACCCAGACTGTGGAATTCTGCCTCACGCTAGGCTCCATGCCCGCGGTGGGAATTCGGAAGGGGGCCACGACCCAGAGGCGCAGGACGACCACCGTTGCAACGACAAATGCCGCAGCAAAGAGTGATAGAATCAGTACGATTATACTACGCTTGCTCATGCCCAAAGATTATAGAGGGTCCCTCCCTAGCCTAGCGCGATCCGGGTGCGCCCAATTAAGGCCAGGCCAAGAAGGTTGGCGGCGTTTAGCTACGCTTTCTTGAGCTGCACTTTAATATGAAATGGCAACCCCTTGCCCCAGCTGGTGTACAATGGATTAAACTGGGTGAAACTCGTGGTGGCCCAAACCGTAGAGCCATGCTTCCTAACTGACCAAAAATATTCTCCGTTGGGTTCAAGGAGTTTTTCCGGGATGTGTTCGTTACCGGAAATACCTTCTTTATAATAGTACATCTCTCCCGGCGTGCCATCCGGCCCAACCAACCACATACAAAAATCATATCCTTGTTGGGAGTCCGTCGCTTTCCAGGAAAATACCGGAGACAACGTATTGACCGGCACAGCACTCTGCGGGTGTGTATCGCTCGGCCGATAGCTGGTCGGCTCTATAACCGGGAATTTAGTGGTGCCCACGCACCCAGTAAACACCGCCGCAGCGATCAATAGACTGAATTGTCGTTTCTTCATGGAGAGAAAAAGTAGACAAATAACAGCGGGCAGACAGATGTGCTGGCAAGCCTAAGGTTAAAAATGGCCCTATTCTCACGGGTTTAACGTTGAGCTGATCCGATGTGAGATCTCAGGTACCCTTTTCAAGTACGCCGACTCAGACATCGGGCCGTTAGCCCGGACTCTCCAAATGCTCCCGAACTTTCGTGAGAGCAAAACCGAGGAGGTTCAAGCCCCGCCAAGTTGACACCTCTCCTGCTCGCGGATCATCCTGCGCAAGACCAATTCCCCAAATGGCATCGACCGGGCTGGCCTCGACGAGAATCGAGTCCTGAGTCGCTAGCAGAAACGAACGTAACGAACGGTTCTGGGAAAATTTCGCGAGATTTCCCGTATACACAATCTCCTCGCGATGTTCTATCCACACAGCGTCAGAAAAGCCACGAACCTTTCGCCCCAGCTTCTTGGCTTCATTCGGGCTAGCGGTATGGAGGATCAGTCGCGCCGCATCTTCGTCGCCGAATAAGCGAGCTTTACGGACCATCATATAATGCTCGGCGGTCTTAAAGAGATCATCACCGAGGCTAAAAGGCGATTCATACCATTGACTGAAACAGCTCTTGGTAAGCGAGCCATCCGCGGGTTTACGATGGCCCCAAAAAAACACGAAGTTGAATGTGGCGCCGGCCTGCAGAGCTTTCTGTAGTGCATCTCGATCTGTGGGTAGCTTCATGAAATTATAAAATATTACAGATACGCCGCTCACCTGAGCCCCGCCCGGCAAGCAGTGCGGCGGTAGCACGACTGGGCAAACGCACCTGCGATCCTTCGTCCTATCGGCGCAGTCATATAATAATAACAGCGTATCGGCGCAGCTCCGGCCAACCTTCAACTTTGATCGCTCGATCGCCGTTTTCTAGGTCTTAAAATGAACCCAGCCCCAGGCCACGGCGTGGAGCACGGCGCAGGTCAGCAGCGCGGCGGCGACGTCGTCGACCACCACACCTAGGCCACCGGGGAGGTCCTGGAGTTTTTTTATTCCCAGGGGCTTGGTGATATCGAAGAGGCGAAAGAGGGCGAAACCGGCCACGTAGATCATGTAGGGCGCGTGTTGCCAGGGGCCCACCTGCATGAGGGGCCAGCCGAGAAAACACAGGGGAATGGAGACAAATTCATCAAGCACCACTTCTCCGGGATCGCGTCGGCCGATTCGAAATTCCGCCTCAGCGCAGATGGCGATGGCAAACCATAGTCCCGCGGCGATGAGAAACATCAGGGTGATCTGCCCGACCACGTTTTCCTGCAGGTAGTGAAAAACAATCAGTTGATAAACCATCCCCGCCACCGAGCCCCACGTACCGGGCGCGCGGCGGGCGCGGCCGATCGGACCAAGCGTGGCGCAGTTCATGACCACGGATGAAGGGAGAAATCGCGGCCAAATCGGATGTCCCCAACTCATGAGGTCAGCTCGCCGAACACCTTCCGATATTTCAAGGCGTAACTCACGCCCGAACTCACGGTCAACGCCGTCGCGACCACGAAGAGGCCCCAACCGAGGTCGTTGAACCGCTGTACGTATTCATCCCACGGTGACACAAGATCGGCCGGCAAATCAGCCCGCACCGCCGGGACCAAAAGGAGCACGCTGACCGCGATGAGCTGGATGATGGTTTTCAATTTTCCGCCGCGCTCGGCCGCCACCACCACGCCCTTGCTCGCCGCCATCATGCGCATCCCGGAAATCAAAAACTCGCGTACTAGGACAATCAATACCCAGACAATCGGAATCACCTGTTTATCGACCAACGCGACCATGATCCCGAGAATGAGAATCTTATCCGTCAGCGCATCCATGAACTTTCCAAAAACCGAAATCTGCCCGCGCGTGCGAGCGAGATAACCATCCAGCCAATCCCCGATGGCAGCCAAAATAAATAGACCAAAGGCCAAGGAGGCTGCGCCGCGAAAATTGCAGTACATCAAGCCGACGATGATGAACATCGTCGGGATCCGCGACAATGTGATCAGGTTGGGCAGATTCATGCGCCGCAGACCGGATCGCTGGAAAAGATTCTCGTCAACTCAGTCATTATCAGGATCGTTCAAGGCTGTCCGTTTGGACATCAAAACGCGGATAACGACTCAGTTTCTGAAGGCGAGCAAGCACCCTTTCTCATGGTACGCCATTGTATCTATCCTGGCACATTCGACCCCATCACCTACGGGCACCTTGATGTCCTCGCCCGAGCAGCCGGGCTCTTTGACCGCGTCACCATGGCGATCGCTCACAATCCGGGAAAGGGACCGCTCTTCACCCCGGAACAGCGTCTCGAGATCATTCGGCCAAACTTGGCTCCGTTTCCAAACGTCAGCCTCACCACTTTCACCGGCCTCCTGGTCGAATTCGCCATTCAGCAAAAAGCCGTGGCGATCATCCGAGGACTTCGAGCGTTGTCCGACTTCGAGTTTGAGTTCAATATGGCGCTGATGAACCGGCACCTTGAGCCAAAAATCGAGACGCTCTTCGTCATGCCAAACGAGAATTACAGCTACACCTCGTCAAACTTGGTGAAACAGGTCGCTCGTTACGGCGGTGATGTCTCCCATTTCGTTCCGCCGAACGTGGCCGCCGCCCTCAAAGACGCGTTCGCGGCGAAAGCCTAGTTCCCGGGTCGCCCTCCTGCTCTTATGGGCTCACCGATGAACTTAAAAGCCATCATCGATGGGATCGCGGATCAGGCCGACGACTTCCTGGAAGGGGTCGCTTCGCTCGAACAAGCCCGCGCCGCCATCTCTGAGATGGTCACCATCCAAGATCTGAAACTGTCGCCGGCCGACCGCACGACCGTGGTCGAAGGCGTGATGGCGGTCCTGAAAGAGGAGGGATTTTTCGAGCGGGGCTCGCGCACCGGCGAACTCGACGGAGGCGATGACGACGAGGAGTAAACGGACAAACGATCGGCGCCTAATCTCAAACCCGGCAAAGTCGGAGTGATACCAACTCTCCCTCAATATCGGATTTCCGGAAATTGCCTGGTTGTAGCTGGGGGCGGCGACCCCGGGGTTTGCTGGATCGAATCTCTCGATCCCCGGGGCTGCGACCCCCGCTACAACTCCTATCGTCCAGAATCGGTGAAGAGTTGGTAATGACCCGCGCTGTTTTGGATTTTGGGTCCTTCTGGGTCCGGCGTTTTTCCGATCCTTACTGATATTCCCGGCGGCCTTCCAGCGCGCTTTTCAACGTCACTGAATCCGCATACAACACCCCGGCGCCACTCGGCAGTCCAAAGCCGATGCGTGTAATTTTCAGACCACTACCGGGCAGATGCTGGGTGATGTAGTGACACGTCGCCTCACCCTCGACGTCATTCGACAGGGCTAAAATCAGCTCCTTCACTTCCCCACTCTCCATCCGTTTGAGCAAGGAATGAAGGTTCAAATCAGCGGGAGCCACGCCTTGGATCGGCGAGAGTTTTCCGTGCAGCACATGGTAAACGCCGCGGTACGCCCCCGAGCGTTCCAGCGCCACGAGGTCGGGCACGTGCTCAACCACACAGACAAGCCCGGGGTCCCGCTTCGGATCCGCACAGATCGAACACAACTCGCCCTCCGCTAGATTTCCGCAGCGAGAACAACGTCGGACCGCCTTCGCCGCCTCTTCCAGCGCTTGAACCAGGGTGGCCAACTGCGCCGGTTTTTCGACCAAGAGGTGCAGCGCAATCCGCTCCGACGATCGGAATCCGAGCCCGGGCAACTGCTTCAAATGCTTCTGCAGTTTCTCGAAAGCCGGCGTCATGATTTCAAATTCCCCTCTGCGGCCAGAAAGCGATTTTCATCCGCGAAGAGCACCCAAGCCCGCGAATCCAGCGCCTGAATACAGGGGCAAACGCTGCGGGAATTCGCGTTGATCCGTCTCCCTTCGCGGGTGAATTTTTCCGCACGACCGGGGCTTAGAACATCCCGGGCATCTGGAAGGCCGAGGTCACTTTCTGCATCTCCGCGTCGTTCTGCTCCTTCGCCTGCTTGGAGGCGTCTTGGATCGCGGAGAGGATCGCGTCCGAAACCAGCTTCGCATCCTCTTTCAGGAATTCCGGATCCAGCGCCAGGGAGATGAATTTGCCCGCGCCGTTGATTTTGACCTTCACCGCGCCGCCGCCGCTGGTCACTTCGATTTCTTTGGCTTCGAGCTCGGATTGCAGCGTCTCGATCTGCTTCTGCATCTTCTGCGCTTGTTTGAGGAGTTTGCCTACGCCGGCCATGGTGTGTGGAGTGGTTTAAGGTTGAATACGAAAAGTAAGGGACGCTAAGTCGCTCGCAAGAAGCCCAATTCTTCAAGCACCAAGTAGGGCTTCGTAACCGGCGCGGAAGTCGGGAAACCGGGGCGCCCAGCCGAGCAGGGTGCGAATCTTGGCATTGCTCACCACCCGGTCAGGAGGGTCCGCTCGTCGACCTGGCACCGCTTCGCCGGAAAATCCCGGAAAGGGCAGACCGAGCCGCGCCGCCAGCCACTCGACGAGCGCGCGTTTTGGCACCGGGCCGTCGTCCGCGACGTTGAAAACCTCATACGGGCCTCGCTCCGGATTCCCCGCACTCGCCAAGGCCACCATCACCGCCGAAACAATGTCGTCGCGGTAAACCAGGTTCAAACGATGATCCCCACGCCCAGGGAGCGGGCGGACACCGGCGCGCAGTTGATCCAATAGGTGATGCCTTTCCGGTCCGTAAATTCCCGCCAGGCGCAAGACGACACCGCGGTGGCAGGCCTGCGTTTCCACCGCCTGCCGCACCACCGCTTCCGCCTCCAAAAGAAGGCGGGCCGTACCCGAAGCGCCCTCGGTCGGTGCCGTTTCGTCGACTACGCCCCCGGATTGTGGATACACCGAGGTGCTGCTGGTGTAGAGAAAGACCTGGGCCGGTCGACTTTTCCGCAGCCAGCTCGCGATTGAACGCGTCCCATCCACGTAGCTGTGTTGGTAGCCGGCCAAGCCGCCTCCGCCCGAACTGACACAGTTCACCACCAGATCAGCCGCCTCGATTTCTTCGTGCCACGCCTCGGTCGCAAGATCGGCCACCACCACGCGGGACCCCGTTTCGCGCAAGCGGGCGGCTTTTTCCGCATTGCGGGTCAGGGCCGTGACCTTCGCGCCCCGGCGTAGGGCCTCCGTCACTACCGCTTGGCCGACATAGCCCGCGCCGAAAACAACCAACCGTTTTTCGCTGAAAAATCCGAGTGCATCGCAGCTCATTATGACTAGGGATCAGACCATGCCCACGGTTCTCGTTATTTTGCCAGAGGGATTTGAGGAAATCGAAGCGGTGACTCCGATCGATTTGCTGCGCCGCGCCGGCGCCGAGGTCACGGTCGCGTCGCTCGCGGAAAATTTTCATGTCACCGGCCGAAGTGGCCTGGTCATCCATGCCGACACCACGCTTTCCTCGGCCGCAGAGAAGTCGTACGATTTGCTTTTCCTTCCCGGTGGCCCGGGGGTGGTCAACCTTCGTTCCGACCCTCGCGTCGCCGAACTGGTGCGGCGCCAAGTCGCAGCCGGCCGCTGGGTGGCCGCGATCTGCGCCGCTCCGACGGTATTAAACGCCGCCGGCGTGCTCACCGGCAAACGCTACACCGCCCATTTCTCCGTGGCCAAAGAGTTGAAAGAAATTCTTTCCGATCAGCGCGTGGTGGTGGATGGCCAGATCATCACCTCTCGCGGCGCCGGAACCTCGCTGGATTTTGCTCTCATGCTGGTGGAGAAACTGGTCTCGCCGGCCAAGGCGGCCGAAGTCGCGACCGCGATCTCGGCGTAGCGGCCGGCCGTGCCTCCTGTCGGTCTGCTCTCAACTTCTCCCCTTCCGAGCCGATGATTGCCACAAGCCGTTTCACACGGTGCAGTTACGCCGGCTGCGGCTCCTATGCTGCTGCCTGCTTTTTTGTTCGTGATCTTCCTTGGTCCCCTGACCTGCTCGGTTGCCTCAACCCGAGGTGACGGGGCAAAGCTTTGCTCACCATGTGCGGGATAGCCGGCTTTGCCGATCCCAGCACGCCTCCGGAACTCCGCCAAGCCGCGGTGGAGCGGATGAATACGGCCTTTCGTCACCGCGGGCCAGATGACGAAGGGGTGCTGACTCGCGGACCCGTGACGCTCGGGATGCGTCGCCTCGCCGTCTTCGATCCCGCGCATGGGCGCCAGCCGATGAGCACGGCCGATGGGCGCTTTCACCTCGTCTTCAACGGCGCGCTCTACAATTTCCGCGCCCTTCGCACCGAACTGGAGCGCGGCGGCCATCGCTTTTATACTTTCTGCGACACCGAGGTTTTGCTCGCCGCCTATGCCCAGTGGGGCGAGGGCTGCCTCAAACGGCTGCGCGGCATGTTCGCCTTTGCCGTCTGGGACACGCGGGAAGAAACCCTCTTTCTCGCCCGCGACCCGTTCGGGATCAAACCGCTTTATTATTCCAAAACCGGTTCGACCCTCGTATTCGCCTCCGAACTACGAGCCCTCCTCGCCTCGGGCCACTGCTCGTCCGCGGTCGATCCCCAGGCGGTGAGCGAGAGCCTCGCTTATCTCGCCGCCCCGGCGCCGCGCACCTTTTATCGAGACGCTCAGAGCCTTCGGCCGGGCGAGTCCGCGCTCTGGCGGGCGGGCCAGCTCCTGACCCGGCCGTATTGGAGTTTTCGCGACATCACCCAGAGCCATTTCCGGATTTGCACCACTCGGGAACACTTCGTCGCCGAGTTGCGCGAACGGCTGGAGGATACGATCCAAGCCCACACCATCGCCGACGTTCCAGTCGGGGCCTTTTTATCCGGCGGGCTCGATTCGAACGCGATCGTCGGGTTAATGGTCCGGCAGCAAAAAACCACGCTGAAAACCTTTTCCATCGGTTTTGGCGAAACCGAGTACTCCGAGGCCAGCGAAGCCGAGGCGGCGGCCAAACACTTTGGAACGGAGCACCACAATTTCGTTCTCACCGGGGAACAGGTCGCCCGCGACATCGAAGGCATCATCGACCTCCTCGACCAACCCACGGGTGACGCGATCAACACCTACTACGTCAGCCAATGCGCTCGGGCCGGCGGCGTCACCGTCGCGCTTTCCGGCTTGGGAGGAGACGAGATATTTGGCGGCTACCCCTGGTTCACCACCACGCCTCGGCTGGCCCGGCTACTGCCGCTCTGGCGTGTAGTTCCCAAGCAATTACAGACCGCGATCGTAAATCGTCTCCAGCAGGGCGATGCACGACAGCAGAAACTGAGCGACCTGCTCAGCCACGCCACCAGCTTCCACGAACTCGCCGCCCTGCAACGTCGAAATTTCGCCGAACCCGCCCGCCGGGGACTTCTTCGCCAGCCGGGCCCTTTTGAAACCCACCAGGAACTCTCGCGTCTTCCGCTGGAGCTAGCGGGAGCCGATCCTTTCTCCGCTATCAGTGCCTGGGAACTCCGCACCTACATGGCGGACGTGCTACTGCGCGACAGCGATGTCGTCAGCATGAGGCATTCGCTCGAGCTGCGGGTCCCTTTTGTCGATCGCATGCTGATCGAGTGGATCTGGGGCCAGCCCGCCCGCTTCAAGCACATCGCCGGCCGGCCGAAAGCGGCTCTGGCCGACGCGGTCCGCGACCTCCTCCCGCCCGGAGTGGCGAACCGACGCAAACGCGGCTTCACCCTCCCCTTCGCCCTCTGGATGCGGGGAGCGCTGCGACCGTTTCTCGAAGACACCTTTTCTTCCCGTTCGGTCGAGCGAAGTGGATTTTTCAATACGTCCGCGGTGCAGGCTCGCTGGCAGGAGTTTCTTCGGGGGAACGATCCGCGCGAATGGTCCCGGGTGTGGAGTCTGGCCGTGTTGATCGCTTTCCTGAACCGCCGCAAACTTTCCCTCGCATGAAGATCCTCCTGCTCGCTCCCGAGCTGTTCTCCTCCGAGGGAGGCATCCCGCGCATTCTGCGGCTTTACCTCAAGGCGATTTGTGAACTCGCGGAGCCCAACGGAGAGGTCCGCCTCGTGGTGCTAAACGACAAGACGATCGACTCGACTCACCTCCGGACCTTCGCCTCCGATCGCCTGACCGACTGGGAGGCCTGTGGGCAGAAAAAATCCCGTTTCATCCGCTGCGCCCTCCGCCTCAGTCGAGAAGCCGATCTGATTCTCTGCGGACACCTCGGCCAGCTCCCCGTGGCTTGGTTGTGCCGACTTCGGTACCCACGAATCAACTACATCTTGGTCGCTCATGGCCTGGAAGTTTGGCGCCCCTTCACCTGGCTCGAACGCCTCGCCCTGCGTCGAGCCCACCGCGTCTGGTGCGTCAGCGATTTTACCCGCCGCGAGCTGCTCAAAAACAGCGGATCTAATCCCGAACATGCGGTGATATTGGCCAACGGCCTCGATCCGACCTTCCAGGCTTCGGGCGACGAGAACGCGCCGACCGCCGGCCCGGTCTTACTCGCGGTTTCCCGCCTGTCTCAGGCCGACAACTACAAAGGCATCGACCACCTCATCGCGGCTATGCCGGAAGTTCGCCGCGCGATCCCAAACGCGACCCTGCGCGTGGTGGGACGAGGCGACGACCTCCCCCGGCTACAGGTTTTGGCGGGAGAACTTGGGCTCAGCGGAATCGTCCAATTTGTCGGCTATCTTGACGACGCCGAGCTCGAGTACGAATTCAGCCGCTGTCGGGTTTTCGCTCTCCCCAGCCAGCGCGAAGGTTTTGGTTTGGTCTACATCGAAGCGATGGCCCACGGAAAACCCTGTGTCGGAGCCGACGCGGGAGGCACCCCGGAAGTGATCACACCAGAAACGGGATACCTCTGCCCCTACGGCGACATCCCAGCTCTGGTTCGAGCCTGCACCGAAGCGTTGCAGAAAAAGTGGAACGCCGCCGCGATCCAAGCCCGCGCCGAAGTCTTTTCGTATCCACGCTTCCGCGACCGCCTGAAGGCGTTGTTGGTGGAATGATTTTTTCCGCTCTGTCACTACACGCCGAACCCTCATGCCGCTCAGCAACCCTGATCATATGTCCACTGTGCTCCACTTCGCACAGGCTTGCCGCCCGCAGTCTATACTAGACGTGGGAATCGGAACGGGAAGCTACGGACTCCTGTTGCGCCAAAGTTTAGATATTGGATACGGGCGTGTTCAAATGCCTGAGTGGGAGGTAAAAATTGACGGCATCGAAATATTCGAAAAATACCGCAACCCCGTCTGGAGCTTCGCCTACACTAGGGTATTTGTTGGAGACATTCGCGACCTTCTTTCCACGCTGGAAAATTATGATCTGGTCCTCTGCAACGATGTCTTGGAGCACTTTCCCCGCGACGAAGCCCGCGCCCTAGGGCGTGCTTTGCTGAATCGTTCGCGGACTTTGATTGCGACCACGCCCAATCGCGAGTTTCCTCAGGGGGCCTGGGGAGGCAATGTCGCAGAAACTCATCACAGCTTGCTCGACCACAGCGATTTTTCCGGACTGGTCGTTCAAATCCCCACCGGCATAACCACTTGTTATGTCTGCACCGAGCGGCGAGAAATGATTTATCCGCTTCTGCTCGCCGCAGATCGCTGCGCGCGGCTGAAGTCGCCTCGTCCTCAATCTCTCTTGGTTCGCGCTCGCCGGAAATGGAAACAATGGCAGCTCACAAGGAAATGACGCAAGCGATCACTTTTGGTCTGGGCATTCCTTGCAAAAATGGAGCCCCCTTTTTACCGAGGCTTTTTGCGTCTATCCACGCCCAAACTAAACCATTTGACGAAATCTGGTTATTTGATGACGGCAGCGAAGATAGCAGCCGTGCAATAGCTGCAAGCTTCGGGGCGCGGGTGCTCAGTTCTCCCGTTTCATTAGGTCCGTCCGCCGCGCGAAATCGATTGATCACCGCTTGCTCCTGCGAGTGGCTGCATTTTCACGATGCAGATGATACAATGGCTCCCACCTACCTTGAACGGGTTGCTGCCTGTGTCCGTCCGGAGATTGATTTGGTGGTGTGTAATATGCTCTGGATCGACGAAAAAACCGGCCGCATAGAAAACCACTGGCGCTACAATGCGCACGCGTTTGCACGCAATCCAGCCGCTTACTTGATCGTCAATACGATTGGGGGCATAAACGGTTTGTACCGTCGCAGTGCGCTGCTTTCAGCAGGCGCCTTCGATGAATCGCTCAAGTTTTGGGAAGACACCGAACTCAACTTACGACTGGCCAAGCATGGCGCTAAGGCCGACGTCGTCGAAGAAGATTTAGTCACCGCCTACCGCAGGGGAGCCAGTTACAGTAATTCCAATTTAGTCAATGTATGGCTCGTAAAACTACAGCTGATCGATGGATTGCGCTCGGACCCGGACCAATTTCTCAGACAAACTATTGCGATCGAAGCAGAGGCCATCGCAAACCGTCTTGCTCGGCTTGACGCCTGGAGTGAAATTCCACACGCACTCAAAGTAGCGAGTTTAGCAGGAGGTAATCCACCAACCACGAACAATTGGCTTTTGCGTGTTTTGAAGAGGATCCTCCCCCTTTCGTGGACCTTTCGATTGCAGGTGAAAATCAGGCGGCTCCTCGAAAAATGAACGGATTTTCGATTTCGGTCGTTATACCGACGCGCAATCCCAATCTGGATCGGTTGCGCGAAGTCTTGGCCGCATTAGTCGTTCAGACTCTCCCCCATCGATATTGGGAAATCTGCATCGTCGACAACGGAAGCACGTCGCCTCTGCGCTTAGACGACCTGAAGCTCGGCGACTTTCAAATTCGGATTGTTCGTGAAGAACGTGCAGGGCTATTATGGGCACGAATCTGCGGATTGAACCACACCGCGAGCGAGTACGTCGTGTTCATCGATGATGATACGATTCCGGACGTCAATTTTTTAGCCGCGGGATTGGCTTTCATGAATGGGCGCCCTCACGTCGGAACAGCCGGAGGAAAAGTTTTGCCGCGCTATCTCACAGCGACTCCCGACTGGCTTGCCGAGTTTGCCTGGCTCCTTGCGTTGCGCGACAACGGCCCGTTGCCGCTGGAATGGTCTGTATCTGACAACACAGTACTTCCAAATTGGACCCCAATTGGCGCGGGCTTGCTAATACGACGAGTGGCATTGGTTCCTGGTTATATAGAACATGTGGACAAACATGCGGGAACGATCGAAAACCTCTCTTGGAAAGGACAAGGGGCCGGCGGCGTTGAAGATAAAGATTTGGTGCTCTACTCGCTCCGAGCGGGATGGTCGACCGGCTACACGCCGGATATGGTCCTCACCCACATTATCCCCGAGCAGCGGATCCAACTTCGTTATATTGAAAAACTCCTCCCCTCCGTCCAAACGTTATGGGCTCAGACGCTCCACGCGTTTCGATTCGAGAGCTGCCCCCCCATATCGCCCGCGACACTGACGCTGAGAAAAGCAAAAGGCTGGTTGGCTCACCGGGCGTGGAGATCGCCGGCTAATCGACTACGCTGGATTCAAAGTTGCGGATACTTAGACGGACTCGCTCACAATTATCGGCATAATATTCGCTATTAAATACGCAAAATATAATCGTTAAACGATCGGACATCCTTCAACGCCGCTTTTACGTTTAAAATCAAACGCCAACATCCTGGTCCGGGACTACTCCGCAGGGCGCAGCACGCGAGACGCGCCACGATTGGAGCGCGCTTTTAAGATTTCCGTCTTCATTTCATGAATACAGTCAGACACGGTTTCAAGTACTGGCTGTACCGACATTGCCCCGGCTTCGTCGGGGTGTTTCCTTACTTTGGCGAACACATTCATTTTCCTCCCGACTCCCTGCTCTTCACCCTGGCGTGCGAACAAGGCATTTTTGAGCATGAAAACTTGCGCCTGCTTCAAGCCGCGCTCCGGCCCGATTCCTGGTATTTTGATGTCGGCGCTAACATCGGCCTGATGTCTGCGCCGATCTTGGCGACGCAAAAAGGCGTTAACGTGGTTTCAGTCGAGGCTTCTCCCGTCACCGCCAAGTACCTTAGCCGAACCATCGCCGGCAGCCCAAACCGTTCGCGCTGGCACCTTGTTCCCAAGGCTCTGGGCAATGCCCAGGGTGAAATTGAATTTTTTACGTCAGCAACGTCACATGGCGTTTTCGATGGGATGAAAGATACTGGCCGGGGACTCCACACCCGTGGCGTAAACGTCCCCCTCACTACACTCGACGCGGTCTGGGCCGAGTTTGGAAAACCTCCCGTATCTATGATAAAAATCGACGTCGAGGGTGCGGAAGCAGACGTTCTGCGCGGCGGGCTGGCCTGTCTGCGGGCTTGTCGACCCTGTGTGCTGGTGGAGTGGAATCTCGACAATTTGCGCTCTTATGGCACCCCTCCCCGCTCGCTTCTCACATTCTCAAAAGAACTCAATTACGACGTGCTGATCGTTTCGGGGCTGGCGCGGGTCAACACGCCGGAACAGTTGCGCGTGCAAATGGGAATCAGCGAGAGCTTCCTGCTGGCCCCTTGCGAATGAGCGTAGGATATCAACAAATCCTGCCCGACCTGGCCGAGTATCGGGCGGCTTGGCTCAAAATGGGATTCAATCTCCCCCTTTCCTGTGTCCCCTGGAGAACAGAGGGTTTGCTTCGTGTCCTGCCCCGGCCACTCTCGCCCTTTGCGCGCCAGGGCTGGCCGTGGGAGCGAGAAACCCCGCCCTTCGCTTCCGCCGCAGCTGATTGGCCTTTGATCACCATCGTCACCCCTTCGTATCAACAGGGTGAATACCTCGAGGAAACGCTCCGCTCAGTCCTCCTCCAGAACTACCCTCGCCTGGAATTTATCGTGATCGATGGAGGTTCAACCGATGCTTCCCGAACGATCCTAGAGCGCTATCGGCCGTGGTTGAGTTTCGCTCGGAGCGAGCGGGACCGAGGGCAAAGCCATGCGATCAACCGCGGGTTCAGTCTCGGTTCTGGGGAGATCTTTGGCTGGATCAACAGTGATGATTTTTATCTGCCAGGGACCTTGCAACGAGTGGCTCAGGCATGGCGAAACGGTGCCGAATTTATCCATGGCGATCTCGTCGTGCTCGAACAAAGCACCGAAAAACTGACTTACGTTCCGGCCAATCTCGCTCGATCCCGCTATGTGCGTTTTCCGGGCCTTGTCGCTCAAGCAACCGCGTTTTGGTCAGCCGATCGCCACCAGCCTCTCTGGGAGGAGCAACATTGCGCGCTCGATTACGAGTTGTGGATTCGCCTCTTGCCCGGCTTGCGCCTCTCCTGTCTCCGTGAGCCTCTCGCGTTGGCACGGAGCCATGAGGCTGCAAAAACATCAAACCCGGCCATGAAGCAACAATGGGACGCCGACGGCCAGCGCAACGGGCTTGCGCACCCTCGTCTATATGAGACCACGGTGGCGAACTGGTGGTTGCAGCGTGAATACAAGCTGGTTCAACGCTTTCAGCAATTTCGTCAAAAACGCGAAATTGCATCCCGCCTCGCGACCTTGCAACGCACCTGTGGATGGCCGGATCGCTCTGGCAATATGGCTCCGCTATCATGACTTTGTGGGATTTGACGCGTGTTTGTCATTCATAACCATGGGTAAGGAAGCTCCTGATCAAAAGGCTTTTGGCCGCCTGGTCGGCTTGGACGGTTTGCGTGGAATCGCTGTATTTCTCGTGCTGTTACACCATTTCGTAGAGCTGCGACTGCCTCGGCAGATAGGAAGTTGGCAAGCCTACCTTGCGGCCAGCCTTGGACTTACCTTCAGCGGTGTGGATCTTTTCTTCGTCCTTTCAGGCTTTCTGATCGGAGGGATTTTGCTAGATTATCGAACTGCAACAAATCTTTACAGGGTCTTTTACCTCCGGCGCACACTTCGAATTCTGCCTCTCTATCTGCTCTTTTTGGCCGTTTCTTGGACATTGCCTGGGTTTTTTTCCGACGTTGAGCATCCGACTTACCCGCCGGCCGCTTATCTCACTTTCCTTTGCAATTTTTGGATGTCTCTGTCGAATCAGTGGGATATCGCTTTTGTTGGACTCGCTTGGTCGCTCGCAGTCGAAGAGCAATTTTATCTCTTTTTCCCGCCGATCGTTCGACGCTGCTCTCTGCGATTTTTGATCAAAGTTCTAGCTGGCGTCATTGTAACCATGCCAGCACTACGCATCGTGGTACTTTTGGCCACTCCGCAGTTTTCTCTCGCCACACACATCTTCACTTTTTTGCGAATGGACACACTATCATTGGGTGTTCTTGCAGCGATTATAGTAAGAGAACAGAAAACCCGAGCATGGCTGACTGAGAATCCCCGTGCCCTATTTTTGATTGCGGCGGCTATGGTGCCAATCCTGGGAATATTAACGTGGGCTCGAGTCTCAGTCCGCACGCTGACCATGGCTGGGGTTGGATATAGCGCCCTGGGTTTATTTTACACCGCAATTCTCCTCATCGTCGTCAGAAGCCACCCACGTTGGGTGGGGCGAATCTGTGAAGCCGCTCCGCTCGTGTTGCTTGGACGCGTCTCCTACTTTGTCTACCTTTTTCAGGGGATAGTGGGGTGGCTTGTGTTTCGTTCTTTTCACCGCCCAAACCCTCATGTACTCGCGAGCTGGCCTGACTTGATCCTCACCTGCGTGACCTTCGCGTTTGTAATCGGAGCAGGCATTCTGTCCTGGAAACTTTTCGAATCTCATCTTGTTCAATTAGGGCGGCGGTTTAAGTACGAGTTACCGAGAAATATTGAGTCAGGTACTCTCGTCACAACGCATAGCTTAGCTGCTTTCTCCGCTAGCCTGCCCATTCAAACCCAAGCGCGGCATGCCGCCAAAGACCCTTCGTTGTGAACATGCCTGATGACCACCGTCGTTCTCCCTACTCATAACCCAAACCTTACCAGGTTTACGAAGACGATGGAGGGACTCGCCGCGCAGACCGCCGCATATGGGTCATGGGAACTGATCATCGTAGATAATGCGTCCGACAAGCCGGTAGAACCGCCGCAAGACGTAACGTTAACCGCAGACGTTCGAGTCATACATGAACCTAAAATTGGCCTTACTCACGCCAGACGCGCCGGCGTGAATGCGGCGCGCGGAGATCTCATCGTTTTTGTAGACGACGATAACGTTCTTTGCCCGAGTTATCTCGATGGTGTACGGTATGCATTTGGCCGTTTGTCTCAGGTCGGCGCACTCGGCGGCAAGTCACTGGGACAATTTGAGTCTTATCCAGAACCGTGGGTCCAAGAATTTTTCTCGCTGTTGGCCCTAAGGGATCTGGGCGACAAGGAATTTATTTTTATTCCAGATACCAAGTTAGGTTTCGATGAGTATCCCACGATTGCTCCGATCGGTGCCGGCTTGGCCGTAAGGCACCTCGCATTGGAGCGCTGGAGGCAAACTGCCAGCGAGTTTGTCTCCGATCGCGTAGGCACCGCGTTAACCTCAGGGGGCGACAACGACATCGTGCTTCACGTATTGAAGTCCGGATGGGGGGTGGCGTACGTCCCGGTCTTGAAGCTCACCCACTTGATTCCTTCAGCGCGCTTAAAGCCGTCGTACCTCGAACGACTGAACTACGGGATCCAGAAATCTTGGATGCACGTGCTCAGTCTACATGGTGTAAACACATTTTCTCCAATTTCCCGCGCTTCGGCTCAACTCAGGAAAATCAAAGCGTGGTTCACCTATCGAGCCTGGCAAAACGATGCCGCCCGGATTCGCTGGCGTGGAGCATGCGGGCATTTCGATGGACGTAGCTGTAGTTAATTATTGGGCCAACATCTCAAAAAAAGACAATGAGCTTAGGCCCACATTGCAGCATCAACTGAGATTCCAATATTGTGAAAATAGAGAAGTAGATCGACGTCGACTGGGTGTGCTTCGCGCTTTTTTCCGCTACCTAACAAATCGTGGCACAAGACTGAGCAATAAAGGCTGGTTTTTTTGTTTATCCTTCATGACACCGCGAGAGCTAGCTGGCCGAACTCTATATCTGACCTACCATGCGCCGCTGGGAGAGCTACGTAGGATCTTCGCAGCTGGTGGTCCTTGGGAACAACGTAAAACAGAGAAGGGCCGATCGGAAATGGAGGCCGCGGCAAAGAATCTTTCGCCTCTGCCCGAGGCCAAATCTGGGGCCAGGCCGATCGCAATTCATCTGCTGAGCGGCAAGAGATTTTGGTATCAGACGGCTTTCTGTCTCTGGACCTTGGCCCGCCATACACAGCAAACAATTCTACCCACCATCTACGACGATGGATCCTTGCAAGCAGAGCATCGAGTTTATCTAACAACCCTCTTTCCAGAGATCAATTTTGTGAATCGAGGAGAGATCGAGGAGCGCCTCGACAACCTCCTTCCAATTACTCGGTATCCAGTTCTTCGTGACCGTTGGATCCACTATCCTAATATCCGAAAGTTGATAGACGTGCACCTCGGAAAGCCGGGTTGGAAACTAGTCCTTGATTCAGATCTTCTCTTCTTTCGACGACCCACCTTTTTAGTCGAGTGGCTGCAGTATCCAGAAAAACCGCTTCATGCTGTGGACTGCATGACGTCCTACGGCTATGATCGAGCTTTGATCAATCACCTGGCGGGCACGCCAGTCGCAGAACGAATCAACGTCGGTTTAGCCGGGCTAAACGGAAGCGATATGGATTGGGATCAACTTGAATACTGGAGCCGTGAACTCATCAGCAAGCAGGGGACCAATTATTATCTCGAGCAGGCGTTGATCGCGATGCTGGTTGCGGGGCAAGCTTGTAGCGTTGCCCCAGCGGCTGATTATATTACATATCCAGATTCCCTCGAAGCTCACGCTTGCGGCGCGGTTATGCACCACTATGTCGCCGACTCCAAACGTTGGTACTTTCAACATTGCTGGCGGCGGGCGCTGCATTGATGACATGTGCTTCACAGCTAGCAATTCACCGCCATGTTTGCCTCAAAAATCTCCTCCGCTAGCTTTTCTCTTCTGCCAGCCAGGGAACTTCTTGCCCATCACTCCGAGAGTGGCAGTCAAACCCCTGATATTGCCTTCGTATGATGGCCGAAGTTTCTTTTCTAAGCTAGTATACGCGATTTAAATACAGCAAAGTATATCGTCTTTTATTAAACTTGTACGAACAGCGCCGCCTTACGCCTTCAAATTGGCCACCGCTTTCAGGCCAGAACTAAAAGTGCGGTTGGCTCCCTTCCCGGGCAAGTTTGACCCGAGTAAACCCCGGAAACCCGTAAGCCTAAACAAATTTAAGATACGCCAATTAGTCATGATTTCCATTATTGGTGTGGGATCGTCATGACGCCGCTGGTCTCCATCATCATCCCGGCCTACAATGCGGGCCCATGGCTGAGGGAAACAATCCAGTCGGCGTTGAACCAAACTTGGAGCACCAAAGAGATCATCGTGGTGAACGACGGTTCGACCGACGACACCTTGGCCAGCGCTCAGTCTTTCCAATCCTCCGGCTTGCTCGTGCTCACGCAGAGAAACCGAGGCGCCAGCGCGGCTCGCAATGCCGGTCTGGCTGCCGCGCAAGGAGACTATATTCAGTTTTTGGATGCAGACGATCTTCTCGCGCCCGACAAGATCGCCGAGCAAATGAGGGCATTGGGGGCGGTCGAGCCCGACGTCCTCTCTTCCAGCACCTGGGCCCGATTTCGCCGCAGCCCGGAGGAAGCGCGGTTCACTCCGGAGCCAAACTGGCGCCACCTCACCGGAGTGGAGTTTCTCCAACTTCACTTCGAAGGCGGATGGATGATGCAGCCTGCGGCCTGGCTGACGCCGCGGTCACTGATCGACCGAGCCGGCGGCTGGAACGAAACCCTTTCGCTCAACGACGACGGAGAATTTTTCGCCCGAGTCATGCTGACGGCGAAACGTATTCTTTTTGTCCCTACCGCGCGGAGCTACTATCGTTCCGAACTGACCGGAAGCCTGAGCGGACGCAAAGACTTCCGCGCTCTTGAATCCCTTTACCATTCGATCGAGCTGACGATCGCGCATCTTCTCGCTGCCGATCGCTCTCCTCGAACTCTGAGCGCCGCGGCTTACGCTTGGAAATGGACCGCTTTCGAACTCCACCCGGGCGCGCCAAAGCTCTCGCGCGCGGCCGAGGCCCATTGCAAAAAATTCGGTGGCAGCTCCCGGCCTTTCCCGGGAAGCGGGCGTTTCAAACTCCTCTCGGCTCTGCTCGGTTGGCGCGCGGCCAAGCGATTGCTCTCGTAACGGACCGACCATCCTTATTGTTCCGACTACAAGTGCGACCCGATCTCCTACCCTCGGTAGTTTGAAACCAACGACATTACAGATCAGTCTGGCTCCTTCCGACTATCGCCTGGCCGAGGCCCTGCTCCCGCATCAAGTCGATGCCTGGCGAGCTCAGGTGGAGGAAATCCTTCTGACCGTTGACACCCACCGCAGCCGCGGGCGCTTTGGCGAAGACTGGGAAACCGGCCGGAACCGGATTCTCCAACTTGCCCACGGGATCAGGGGCGCTCGGGTCCTGGAGGTGGATTATTCGGTCGAGGCTCAAAACCGCGTGTCCCAGGCTTTTTTTGGCGGAGCACCGGTACCCGCGAAGGACTGCCGGGGGGGACCCTACTATGCCTATTTCTTCGGTCTGTATTCAGCTCGTCATGACTGGGTACTTCATTGCGATGCCGATCTTTTTTTCGGCGGGCGGTCGCCCACCTGGTTGGCCGAAGCGATCGAGTTTTACGAGGGGAACACGGACGTGCTTTTCGTCGCGCCCCATCCCGGACCACCGGCCCCGGACGCCAAGCTGCGACAGCTCCAGGGAAAACGCCGGGACGTCCATTTGAACCCGGGTTATCTTTTCCCGGAAATGAGCACCCGCGTCTTTCTCTTCCAACGCGAGCGATTCCGCCAATCTGTTGGAGCCCTGCAGCCCCGCCCGCCGGCTGCCCGTGCCCGTGTCCTCGCTTACCTGGATGGAAATCCACCGCAGGAGCTTCCGGAAAAATTAATCACCGAGGCAATGCGTCGTCAGGGTCTTTGCCGTATTGATTTTCTTGGTACGATGCCCGGCTGCTGGTCGCTGCACCCCCCGTATCGCTGCGCGGATTTTTACGCGAAACTACCCGTGCTCGTTGCACAGGTCGAACACGGTGAAATTCCCGCCGACCAACTGGGCGACCACGATATTAATGACAGCCTGGTGGACTGGAGCGAGGCTCGTGCCCGTATGGGCCAACGGCGGTGGTGGCGGCGTTTGGCCGAGCGCGTGATCAGCCGCTCCTGATATGCCCGACGGTTGTCGCATCCTCATCGTTACGTCCGGCGCACTCAGCCGCAATCCGAGGCCAGCCAAGGAAGCGGTGACCCTTGCGCGCGCGGGTTACGAGGTGACCGTTTTGCGCCCGAGCGAAGGCCCGCACTACGACCGGTTGGACGAAGAGCTGAAAACCGACGCCGTTTATCGGGATGAATTCATTTCCCCCGAAAGCGGTACCCGCGCGCGCACGCTGGACCGGCTGCGACGCTGGCTCGCGATTCGCGCTCTTCGCTTGGGGATTGAGCACCCCGCTTCCGTCGGAGCAAGCCGGACCCTGCTGACCCGCGCCCGCAAAATTCCGGCTGATCTCACCATTGTGCACAACGAAGCTGCTCTCTGGGCGGGGATGCAGTTGATGCGCGAGGGGCGTAACGTGGCCGGAGATATCGAAGATTGGTATTCCCAGGACCTCGAGGAACAAGATCGCCGTCATCGTCCGCTAAAGCTGCTCGAGCGTTCGGAAAAAATCATGCTGCACCACGCCGCGTATGTCTCCACCACCTCGGAGTCGATGAGTGCGGCGCTTCACCAACGCTTCGGTGGAAACCCAGCCCACGTCATCACCAATTCTTTTCCGTTGCAGCCCAACCCTCGCAACGAACAGCCCACCGCAGAAGGGCCGCCCACTTTTTTCTGGTTTTCCCAAACGGTCGGGCCGGGTCGTGGGCTCGAGGCTTTTCTGGCCTCTTGGACCCAAATGTCCGCTCCTTCGCGCCTCGTTCTCCTCGGTCAGCCCAGTCCAGGCTACCTGGATCATCTGCTGAGCCCGCTATCGGAACTTCAACGAAAACGAGTCGAAGTTCTCAACTTGGTTTCACCGTCTGCCCTCCCGCAGGTCATCGCACGCCACGACCTCGGGCTCGCGCTAGAAAAGGCGACGCCTGCCAATAAAAATCATACGATCTCCAACAAAATTCTGCAGTACCTGAATGCCGGTCTCGCAATCGTCGCCACCGCCACCGCGGGCCAATCGGAAGTATTCCAGCGCAGCCCCGGCGTCGGCCTTCTGATCGGTCAAGAAGACTCCCTCAACCTCGCCCGCAAACTGGACGCCCTGGTCTTGGACCGCGTTCGTCTGAGCCGTTGCCAGAAAGCCGCCCGCCTCCTCGCGGAGGAGCGGTACTGCTGGGAAATCGAAACGCCTCGTCTACTCAAACTCGTCCGCGACGCTTTGGCTTCGCCGACGCGGCGTAGTGCTTTATGAATGACAGAGGGGCGGCGCTGAGCGCTCTCGCGGCCGCGACCCGCGGAACGAGCCGCCGGAACCGGTTAAAATATTTCTTCCGTCGGATCGCTCACGGTAGTGGCCGGTGGATACTGCGCATCCGTTCGTCTGAAATCTCCTTTTCTCCCGGCGCGGTGACGTTGGTCCTGGCGCCGCATCCCGACGACGAGGTCTTTGGCTGCGGGGGTTTGATCCTCCGCAAACGTCTCGCCGGTCAAGCGGTGCACGTGCTCTACTTGACCGACGGCAGCGCCTCGCACCCGAGTCATCCGACCCTTTCTCCAGCGCAGCTCAAGGTCCTCCGGGCCAAAGAAGCGCTTGCCGCCTTGCAGGTTCTTCGCGTCGAGCCGGCCAATGCCTATTTTCTGGATATTCCGGATGGCTCTCTCGACCAGCTCGATCACGACACGCAAACCGCGCTGATCAAGAACATCCAGGACGTGCTTCGGGTGGTAAAGCCCGACGAGATTTTCCTTCCTCACCGCCGGGACGGCAGCTCCGAACACGAAGCCGCCTTTCGGATTTTCCACGCGGTGTGGTCATCCCTCTCTCCTCGTCCCCGGCGTCTTGAATTTCCGATCTGGTCTGGGTGGAGTCCCCGCTTGCTCTTCCGGCTCGCGTTCACCCGCGCGCGGGTGACGCGGTGTTCGTTTTCTGAATACGAAGCGGTCAAACGTCAGGCCATCGGTGCCTACCGTTCTCAAACCGAGCCGGTCGCTCCTTGGACCGAACCGGTGTTGCCGGCGGGCTTCGCCGAGGCGTTTAGCACCGACGAAGAGTTTTTTTTCGAAATCGATTGATGCCGAGCTCCAGAACCACCGTGCCTCGCCGGGTCCTGATCGTCAGTCCGTCGTTTCCGCCGATGAACGCGCCCGATCTCCAGCGCGCTCGAATGAGCCTGCCGTACTACCGCGCCCACAGTTGGGAACCGATCGTGCTCACGGTCGATCCCCGCGAGCAGGACGGCGCGCAGGAAGAAGCGCTGCTCTCCACCCTTCCGCCCGAGGTTCAAATTCACCGGTGTGGAGCGTTGCCCCTGAAAGTCTGCCGGCGCCTGGGGCTCGGGAATCTCGGTTTGCGGGCCTGGTGGCACCTGCTTTTCGCCGGCGCCAAAATCATTCGAAAGGAAAAAATCGATTTGGTTTTTCTGACCAACACGCAATTCGTCACCTTTCTCCTCGGCCGAATCTGGCTGCACTGGCAGGGCGTTCCTTACCTGATCGATCTGCAGGATCCTTGGAGGACGGACTACTATGAACGCCGTGGCTCCCGGCGCCCGCCGGGTGGTTGGAAGTATCAACTCGCTCGTTTCCAAGCCTGGCTCTTCGAGGAATGGGCCTTTCGGCGGATGGCGGGATTGATGAGCGTTTCCCAGCATTACCTCGATGATCTGCGGCGACGTTATCCTTGGTTTTCCCGTGTACCCACGGACGTGATACGTTTCGGCGCGAGCGAAACCGATTTGGCGGCGGCGCGAGCCCTCCCCGCTTCGACCGTGTTGACCGGCGGCTCTCCCGACACTTTGCACTTCGTCTACACTGGAGCCGCTGGGCCAATCATGCCGCACGCGTTGAAGGTGCTGTTTGGCGGGCTCCGTCTTTTTCGCGACCGCGAACCCGCCTTGGCCGCTCGTATTCAACTCCACTTTCTCGGGACTAGCTACGCTCCTCCCGGTCAGGGCACGGCCACCGTGCAGCCGATTGCGGCGGACTTCGGCCTCGCCGACCAGGTAACCGAGATCCCGCATCGGTTGGGTCATCTGGAGTGCTTGAGACTGCAGGCCGAAGCCGACGTGCTGCTGCTTCTCGGTTCGAGCGATCTCGCCTACTCGCCATCGAAGATCTATCCCTACTTTCTTTCCGAACGCCCGATCTTGGCCGTCGTATTCAAAAATAGTTACCTCGAAGGCATCATTGGAGAACTCGCCTGTGCCTATACGGTGGCGTTCGAGGAAGGCACGGAAAAGAACGCCGCCCACGCGCAGCTTTGCAATTTTTTTAAACTCGCCCTCGAGGGATTTCCACCGGGCTCGCTGCCCGAGCGAAATCGTAAGTTGTTTGAACAGGAGTTTCTCGCACGTACGCTAACCGCTCGCCAATGTGAGCTTTTTACGCGTGCCATGATTTCCCCTCCGTCGGTCCAGTTATGAAGGCGGACGCTCCCCTTCGCCGTGTGTTGATCGTGACCACGGCTTTCCCTCCGCTCAACCCGCAAGACGCTCAGCGTATTCGGCTCAGTTTGCCTTACTATGCTCAAAACGGCTGGGAGGCCGTCGTGCTCACGGTCAAGCCAACCGAGCAGTTGGAGCCGGTGGACGAGAGCCTGCTCGCCACGCTTCCTCCAGGACTGCGGTTGGTCCGGTGCGGCGCACTCTCGCTTCGTCTTTCGCAGAAACTGAAAATCAGGCGCCTTGGTTTTCGTTCCTGGGCTCATTTGTTTTTAGCCGGGTACCGCATCCTTCGGCGCGAACGTTTTGACCTGATCCTTTTCTCCACCGGCCAGTTCCCCACCCTCAGTCTCGGACCGGTCTGGCGCGCCCTTTTTAGAATTCCTTACATCGTCGATCTGCAGTCCCCCCGACACTTGGCGCTGGATAAGAACTATCCCGGAGGGAAAGTGCAGCCGCGGTGGAAGCAACGGCTGTCGCGGGCCTGCACCATTTTTATCGAGCGGCTCGTGCTGAAGCGGACCGCGGCGCTGATGAGTGTATCCGAAATTCAACTGCGGAGCCTGCAGCGACGTTTCCCGCTGGCAGGACTCAAACCGAGTGCGGTGGTCAGCCTGGGAGCGAGCGAATCGGACTTGGAAATCGCGAAGAAAACCCCTTCCTCGCTTCTCCCTGAGGCCGCTCCTGGCACCCTGCGTTTCATTCACGTCGGCGAAATCACTCCGTCTCGTCTCGCCTCGATTAACGTATTGTTTCGGTCCCTACAACGCTTCCAGCTCATGCGGCCGCGGCAAGCCCGGTATTTGCGCTTCGAATTCGTCGCCACCTGCCGCACGCCTCGCGATCAGCCGAGGCCGACGGTCAAGCCTTTGGCTGATTCGCTCGGGGTGGGAGATCAAGTGATCGAGGTGGCGCACGGAGTGAGTTATCTCGAGTGCCTGCGCATTCAGTCCGAGGCCGACGCTCTGCTCGTCCTGGGCTCGAGCGAGCTGGCCCATCTTCCGAGAGAGGCCTTGACCGGCTTTCTGGTCGACCGTCCGATGCTCGCAATCGTGTTCAAGGGCAGCCAGCCCGAGACCATCCTGCGAGAGCTGAACTGCGCGGTCCTGGCCTCGCTCGAAGACGGCGCCCCGACCTTGCCGGCGGAAGACGCGATCTGCGATTTCTTCTCCGCTGCGGTGCGACAATTTCCCGCTCATTCCCTGCCGGTCCGAAACGAGGAGGTTTTTCGCCAACGCTATTCCGCCGCGTCGTTGACCGCTCAGCAAACCGCGTTGTTCGATCTCGCGATCCACCGGCCGGCGCGGAGTTCTTCATCGCATGGCGCTCGCTAGCGAAATTCCCGCCCCTTCCCCGCCCCGCTCCTGGGGTCAGGGCATGTTCCTGATCGGCGTCGTCGTGTTGATCGCAACCGAGATCTACTTCGCCTACGTCGCGGAAGTTCGAGCGCCGATCCACCTTCAACTCGGCCTGCTCATCCTGTTTCTCGCCGCCCTCCCCGCGTTGCTCTGGGCCAAGCGGGGCCGCGCCTCGCTCCCTGTATTCGAAACCTTGATGCTGACGGGAGCGAACACCTACGCCTTCCCTTTGCTCACCGGGCATCAGGAAATGATGACCTACATCCCGGAGGACATCACCACCGCGGCGTTGGCGGTGATCACCTTCCAGGTCGTCGCGGTCCTAGTCTACGAATTCACTCCCGCCCGCGTCTCGACCCACCCTTTCTGGCGCGACGATGTCATCACTCAAAACCTCGGGCGGTGGCTGACTCGCGGGATCGCGCTTAACACCGCGTACGTCACGATCAGCACCTTCACCACCTGGGTCCCCTATCAATTCGAGAGTCTCCTGCGCGCGGTCTTTTTCGGGATCGGGATCATCTGCACCTTCATCACCTCGCGTCGGCTCGGCAGCCGCGAATTGAGCCACGGCGAGCAGGCCTTTTTCGTGGTGAACCTCTTGATTCAATGTATCACGATGGCGACTACGCTCTATCTGGTCGGCCTCGTGTCGCTCCTCCTCCTCACCTTGCTCGGCTATGTCTCGAGCAGCGGTAAAATTCCGTTTGTCGCCGCCGGCGCGGCGCTCCTCGCCATCGCCGTCCTGCACAACGGAAAATCGGAGATGCGCGCGAAGTATTGGGAAACCGAACACGCTCAGCCCACCGTCACCGAGATTCCAGGCTTCTTCACCGAGTGGATTCAGCACGGCCTGGACTTCGACGCCGATCCGGAAAAACGGGCGAAAATGACGAAGAAGCTGATCGAACGCACTTCGTTGTTTCACATCATTTGTCTGGTCACGAGCACAACACCGAGTTCGCAGCCCTTCATGGATGGCGAAACCTACAAGGACATTCCCGCTCAATTCGTTCCTCGGTTTTTCTGGCCGGAAAAGCCCCTCGGGCATGTCAGCACGAGTAAACTCTCGGTCTACTACGGGCTCCAAACCGAAGAAGACACCCAGAAAACCACGATCGGCTTCGGATTGGTCGCAGAGGGGTATGCAAATTATGGATTCCTCGGCGTCGCAGGGGTGGGCGCGTTCCTCGCTTTGCTGATCAAGAAGGTGCAGGGCTGGGCCCAGGAGAGTCCGCTCTTTTCCTACGGCGGACTGGTGGTGGTGATTCTGTTGGCCTGGAGTTTCCAGGTGGAATTCACCTTGAGCATATGGTTGGCCTCACTCTACCAAGCCTGCGTCGCGGTTTTGCTCCTCCCCTTTGCGCTCAGTCGGATCATCCGGTGAAATGATGTCCCCTGAAGTCTGCACCGCTTTCCCCTTGGCTTTCCCCGTAGCCCACCGCGGGAGCGGCGGGACATTTGACATCTCTTTCCGTATTCAAAATCCCATTCTCCCGCCCCTCCCGGGCCGGGCTACGTTCGAGCCGGGAACACGGCCGGAAGCGAGCGAGAGCGACCTTCCCGAAGGCGGCGCATGATTGATTCTCGTGCAGCACCGCGACTCGCGATCGTCGTGTCGCATCCGATTCAATACTACAGTCCTTGGTTTCGCTGGATGGCTCAACACCACTCGCTCGATTTCAAGGTCTGGTACCTTTCGGATTTCGGTTTGCGCGCCGCACCGGACGAAAAATTTGGAAAGACTTTCGCCTGGGACACCGACCTGACCAGCGGCTATGCCTGGGAAGTCGTTCCCAATACGTCGCCAAAACCGGATACGCTGCGTTTCGGTGGACTGAGAAATCCCGCGCTCTTCCCTCGGTTGACCGCCGACCGACCCGCCGCGATTCTGCTCTTCGGTTATAATTACCATACTCACCTGCGGCTGATTTTTTGGGCGCGACGTCGAAACCTGCCGCTGATTTTCCGCGGTGATTCGCACCGGCTTGGACGCGATCGACTGCCCTTCTGGAAACAAACCCTACTGCGCCTACTGTATCGACAATTCGCCGCCTTCACCTTCGTCGGGGCCGCCAATCGCGACTACTTTCGCCACGCCGGCGTTCCCCAGCGGAAGCTCTTCTTTGCCCCACATGCGGTCGATCAAAGTCTCTACGATCCGAATCAAGCCGACCACCAGGCCGCCGCGGTTGCACTGCGCGCCTCGCTTTCCCTTTCGCCTCAGACCCGCGTGGTCCTCTTCGCCGGAAAGTTGATTCCGTCGAAACAACCGCTCGTCCTGCTCGACGCTTTTATCCGTAACCGTTTTTCCAATACGATCTTGGTTTTTTCGGGCGACGGTCCGGAGCGCGCGCAACTTCAAGCAAAAGCGGCGGACGCCGCCGACCGAGTCCGCTTTCTCCCCTTTGCCAATCAGTCCGAAATGCCGGCGCGCTACGCCATGGCTGACCTCTTCGTGCTGCCCTCCGACGGGAGCTACGAAACCTGGGGTTTGGCAGTCAACGAGGCCATGCACCTCGGCGTGCCCTGCTTGGTCAGCGACCGCGTCGGTTGTCAGCAAGATTTGGTCACCGACGGACAGACCGGCTGGGTTTTTCGGGCCAACGACCCGTCCTCGCTCGCGCAGAAATTGCGCGAGGCTCTGGAGACAAGCGACGACGCGCGCCAGCAGATAAAGCGGGCCATCGCAGAACAGATTGGCCAGTACAGTTACGAAGCCGCCACGAAGGGCCTGCGCGCCGCGTTCGATTTCGTGATTTCGACGTGACCGCTCTTCCCTCCACCTCTGCACGTCATGAGCCCAAGGCGTCCGGCGCACGCAGCGCCTCCTGCTCGGTCCATTTGGAAAAGGCGGCCATTTATCACGCCGCCTTTCTTCTGATCTTTGCCTCGTGGAGCCTCGGCGGAAATATCGGCTGGGCTGAAACGACCTTGATCGCGGCCGGAGGGTTGAGCGGCCTGATCACGCTGTTGGAATTTCGACGCCGCTGGCGCACGCGAGGATCGCTGCGGCCCTTTCACTGGCTGTGGCCGCTGGCGGGATTTGTCGGCTTGGTCCTGCTCAGCACCCTGTATCCAAATCTCCAAGTCAGCACGATCGAAGGAGCGACCGTTTTTATCCCGCGTGAAGTTGGGTCCTTCGTTCCCTCCACCGCTCGACCAGCGCTTTCGCTTCGAGAGCTGGGCCTCTTCGTGGCGCTCTTTCTTCCTTGCTTCAACCTCGCCGTCGCGGTCCGAAGTCGGCGACTGCTCTGTGGCTTGCTTTGGGTTTTGGTCGTCAATGCCTTCGCCTTGGCCGTCTTTGGTTCGCTGCAAAAACTGATCCACGCTCCCGGTCTCTATTTTGGAGCGATCCACTCGCCCAATACCCGCTTCTTCGCCAGTTTCATCTATCAAAATCACTGGGGTGCCTTCGCTCTCCTTCACCTCGCGATCGGCCTCGCCTTGCTCTTCCGCACCGGCCACGACCCGCGTTATCGGAGTTTTTTTCAGTCTCCCGCCTTCCTCGCCCTGATCGGACTGCTTTTCCTCGCTGCCTCAATCCCCTTGAGTGCTTCGCGTTCCTGCACGGTGATGGCCGCCGGGCTGTTGAGTATTGCTTTGTTCACTACCTGGCGGCGGCTCGCTCGAGGACGCATTTCGCCCGGACTGGCTTGGTTGACCCTGCTGGGCGCGACCGCGCTGGTGGCGCTAAGCATCATCCTGGCGCGTCCCGTCATGCAGGCCCGCCTTGCGGACACGCAGGAACAACTGAGCCGTGTGCGCGCCACCGGATCGATCGGCTCGCGGGCGCAGTTGTACCGGGAAACCTGGCAGATGGCGCGGGATCGTCCTCTCTTCGGTTGGGGTCTTGGATCCTACTCCTGGATTTATTTTCGTTACAACCACCAGGTATCCGCCGATCGATTACCGGTGTATTACGAGGACGCTCATTCGGACTGGCTGCAATCGCTGGCCGAGACCGGTTTTGTCGGCACTGCTCTGCGGGGATTGCTCCTGATTCTGCCCCTTGGGTCGCTGCGGCGCCTCCGCCCCTTTTCCAGCGGAGTGTCTTATCTTCTGCTCGGCTGCGCCTTGGTCCTGCTTTACGCCACCGTCGAGTTTCCCTTTGGCAACGCGGCGGTGATCCTCACCTTTTGGCTCTGTTGGTTTTCCGCCGTTCGCCTCGCTCAACTCGACGACCGAGATCGCGGTCCAGCGACGCCGCTTGAGGTTTCCTGATGTTTTCGGTCGTCATCCTCACTTTGAATGAAGAGCGCAATCTTCCGCTGTGCTTGGCCAGCCTCGCGGATTGCGACGATGTGGTCGTGCTGGACTCCGGATCGAAGGACCAGACGGCTGAAATCGCTCGTGCCGCGGGAGCGCGGGTGGTGGTCAATCCGTTCGAGAACTTTGCTCAGCAACGAAACTTCGCCCACGCGCACGTGGCTTTCGAGCATCCCTGGGTCTTCCACCTCGATGCGGATGAGCGCATGACCGCAGAGCTCCTGGCAGAGGGCCGAGACTGGGCACGTAAGGATCCGTCGGATACGGATGGCTTCTGGGTCGCGCCTCGCATGCTCTTTCGCGGACGGTGGATTCCTCACTGCACCGACTTTCCCGCTTACCAGGCACGGTTTGTCCACGCCACCCGCTTCCGTTTCGTTCAAGTGGGCCACGGGCAGCGCGAGGCTCCTGAAATGCGTATGCGCCGGCTCACGACGAACTACCTTCACGACCTCTCGGCGGACGGCGAGGCCTCGCTGTGGGAGAAACATCGAAGGTATGCGCGCCAGGAAGCCGCCGCGCATCTCGCCGCAAAGTCGTCATCCTGTGCGACGGCAAACCGGGCCGCATTCCTGATGCGGCCCCGTTTGTTTTCAGCGGACCCACTCAGCCGTCGCCGGGCCCTCAAGGCGCTCAGCCAGCATCTTCCCGCGCGGGGCCTACTGCGATTCCTTTATCAATATGTCGCGCGGCGCGGCTTTCTCGACGGCCGCGCGGGTCTGGCTTACTGCGTCTTGCTGGCCAACTACGAACACTGGATCGCGAAAGAGATCCGGCTGCAAAAACGTGCAGTCACCGTCAAATGACTCCGCCGCGGATAATTTTCGTCAACCGATTCTATTGGCCTGACTCGCCGGCGACGGCCCAGTTGTTGAGCGATTTGGCGGAGGGCCTAGCTTGTAGTGGATATCCGGTGACGGTGCTGGCGCGGCGTCCCGGCCTAAGCATCCCAGGGACAGAAATCCACCGCGGGGTTCAGATTCAGCGCATCCGCACCAGTGCCTGGGGCCGGCGCAGCCTGGCTGGCCGGGCGCTGGACTTCACCACCTTTCTCCTTGGGGCTCGACGTCAGCTCGGCGCGCAGCTCGGAGCTCACGACGTCGTCGTCACCCTGACCGATCCGCCCCTCCTCGGCCCGGCCCTTGCCAGCGTCGTGCACCGGCGAGGAGCGCGGTGGGTCCACTGGGTGCAGGATATTTTTCCGGAGGTGGCGGCCGCGGTCTCCGGGCGGAAAATAGTGAACCACCTCATTCCTTGGCGGGACCGAGCCTGGCGAGCGGCCGACCGCTGCGTGGTTCCGGGTTACGACATGGCCGACTGGGTGCATCAGCATGGGGTGCCAAGTCATCGTCTGGTCGTATCGGAAAACTGGGGACCGTTAGGCCTGGGTCCGGTCGACAGTACGGCTTGGCGGCAGCGGCACGGACTGGTTGGTCGATTCATCGTGATGTACTCGGGAAACCTGGGTCGGGTTCACGATTTCAGCGCGATCGCTCCGCTCGCTCATGCCTTGAGCTCGGAATTGGATTTGAGCTTTGTCTTTGTCGGAGACGGAGCCCAGAGGCCGGCGTTGGAGAAACAAGTCCAAGCCGAAAAACTGACCAACCTCCTTTTTCTGCCTGCTCAACCTCGAGAAGAACTCGCGGCGGTGCTTTCCGCGGGCGACCTTCACCTCGTCACCCTGCGCGAGGGCTGCGAAAACCTGGTGTATCCAAGCAAGCTCTATGGCATCGCGGCGGTGGGACGACCGGTTCTGGTCATCGGACCGCATCGCTGTGAACCGAGTCGCTCCGTCTCGACTCACCGCTTCGGAGCTGGCCATACACCCGATGAGATTACGGCGATGGCCGCTTATATTCGCCGCCTCCAAGCCGAGCCGGAATACGCGGCGACACTCGGCCAGTCCGCACTCCGGTTTTCGCAGGAACACGGGCAGTTTCGTCGTGCGCTCGCCACCTGGACCGCCGTCTTGGCCGAGCTGATACCGCTTGCGCAGACCAACCGGTTGGGAACAGCCTTGAGTTCACCCCCATGACGACCGGCCGAAAAGCCGCCCTCACCCTCGTTGCCTTGGACACGGTCAGCCTGACCGTCGTTCTCAACCTGATCGCCTGGATCCGGGGCGTCTATTACTTCGACGGCATTATCATCCTGCCCCTCCTCGGGCCCTTGATCGCGCTGGGGGTCGCCTTGTATTTGATCGATGGGTACAAGGTGCAGACCGACATGCTGAGCCTCGACTACACCAGTCAGCACGTGATCGGGTTGCTGACCGCGATGGCCGCGACCCTACTGATCACGTTCGTAGTGATTCCCTACAGCTACTCGCTCCAACAGAGCCGAAGCGTGGTCGCCTTCACCTTTATTTTTCTGATCCCCTGGACCCTGTCATATCGCCGTCTTTTCTACGCGCGTTATCAAGCGGCCCGAGTCAACCGCAGCTTCGTTTTTATTGGAGACCGAGGCAGCGCCGCTGCCTTCCGCGCGGAGTGGGAACACTCTGGGATGAAGCAGCCGCTGATTTTCGCCACGAGTCAAACCGGGAACACCGCGCCGTTTATTCCCACGCCGGAAGCACCGGTGCCATTCGCCGACATCCTCGGGCAAATGAAGCGCGGGGAGCTCCAGGTCGAAGCGATCGTGCTCCGCGAATCCAGTCGGGAACAATCGGCTGAGATCTCGCAGCAGCTGGTCGACCTCTACTTTGGCGGCCTGCCGACCTACACGCTGGAGCTGTTTCATCAGATTTACTGGAGAAAGATTCCGCTCTACCGGTTGAACCAGACCTGGCTCTTTCAAGAAGGGTTTCGGGTTGCGCGCGAACCGATTTTCGAACGTTTAAAACGGCTGAGCGACATCCTCCTTTCGCTCGGCGGAATGATTGTATTCAGTCCCCTGGTACTCGCGATCGCGGTCGCAGTCTGGTTCGATGATCGGGGCGAGGTCTTTTTTCGCCAGACCCGCATTGGCAAATTCCGCAAGCCCTTCGAGGTGCTCAAATTTCGGACGATGCGCGCGGTCAGTGGAGGCGACCTCTACGCGCGCGAAGGCGATCAACGCATCACTCGCGTCGGACGGATTCTCCGGATGATGCGCTTGGATGAACTTCCCCAGTTGCTCAACGTGCTGAGAGGTGAGATGAGCCTGATCGGGCCGCGGGCAGAGTGGAATCAGCTGGTCGAGCACTACGAGAAACAAATCCCCTGCTATCATTTTCGGCACCTCGTGCGGCCAGGAATCACCGGCTGGGCCCAGGTCAACTACCCGTACGGCGCGAACATCGAAGACACGTTACGAAAACTTGAATACGATCTGTATTACATCCGCCACTTCTCCTTCACGCTGGATGCATCGATCGTGTTGAAGACGATCCACGTGATGCTTTTCGGAAAGGGTCGGTAACGAACGCGCGTTCGTCATCAGTTGCGTTCTCGATTCGGTAAACCAACCGAGCTCTTCGTCAAAAACGCCAAACGCCAAATCCCAAACGCCAAAAGAGTCTGCGCGGAGCGCGCAGTCTTTTGGAGTTTGGAACTTTGGCGTTTGGCGTTTTTGCGTTACTGGCCTGAAAGCTCGGCTGTCTTCGATCAAAGCGCGATTGCACTTTTGCTCACCTGACTTTCCTTTGCCGTAAAGATGACTGAATCGTATGACTTCATTGTGATCGGCGGCGGCAGCGCCGGCTTCAACGCGGCTCGAGTCGCCCAGGGACTCGGCCAGAAGGTCGCGATCGTCGACGGGGGAAAACCGTTGGGCGGCCTCTGTATCCTCCGCGGATGCATGCCTTCGAAAGCGCTTCTTTATATGACCGAGGTCCTGCACCTCGCGCAAAAAGCTAAGACCTTTGGGTTGGTCATCCCGCACGCCTCGGCGGACATGAAGGCGATCCACGCGCGCAAATTGAAAATGATCGGGGAATTTGCGAGTCACCGCGAGCAACAGCTCATGTCGGGTAACTTCACCCTCCATCGCGCCAACGCGACGTTCATCGATGCGCACACGCTGCAGTTGGACAACGGCTCGCGCCTGCGGGGAAAAAAGTTCCTGATCGCGACCGGCTCCCGGGTCGCCGTGCCCGCCATCCCCGGACTGGCGCAAACGCCGAGTTGGACCAGCGATGAGGTGCTGAACTTGGACTTCGTCCCGGAGAGCGTGATCGTGCTGGGCGGCGGCATCGTGGCTTGCGAACTCGCACAGTTTCTCAACCGTATTGGCTCAAAGGTTACACTGATTCAGCGCAGCCAAAATATTCTGCGCGATCACTCGCCCGAGGCCAGCTCCGTGGTGCAACAGGCGTTTCGCGACGAAGGGATCGAAATCTGCGCGGGGACACGCCTCGATCAGGTTTCAGGCGACGCCCATCTGGTCGCGGTTCGGTTCACGCGCGCGGGCGAATCGGTGACGAAAAAGGCGCGTTATCTCTTCAACGCCTTGGGTCGTGTCCCAAACACGGAGGGCCTCGGGCTGGACGCCGCGGGGGTGGAGCTTTCGCTCGATGGTCGCATCAAGACCAATGAGTTTCAGCAGACCACGGCGCCGCACATTTATGCCGGAGGAGATGTTTCGGGGCCCTTCGACATCGTTCACCTCGCGATCGCGCAAGGTGAGCTCGCCGCTCGCCATGCCGCGGGAGTCGAGGGGTTAAAACCGATCGATCACACCCTGGTCCTCAACGTGGTTTTCACCGATCCTCAGCTTGCGACCATCGGACGCACGGCAACAGATTTGATCGAAGAGAAAGTCCCGCACCTCCACGCCAGTTACCCTTTCAACGACCACGGAAAGTCCATCCTGATGGACGCCAACTACGGATATGTGAAAGTCTTGGCTGCCCCTGAAACGGGCAAGATCCTGGGAGCAGAAATTGTCGGCAAGGACGCAGGAGAACTCATCCACTGCTTCAGCGGACCGCTCGCCATGAGCGCCACGGTTTTCGATTTGCTGCGCGCCCCTTGGTATCACCCGACCCTGGCCGAGATCATCACTTATCCCCTCGAGGAAATCGCCGAGCAAATAGTGCGAAAGTGAAAAAGTCAGAAGGTGCGAAAGTGCGAGTGCGGCGCTAACGCGCGAAATCTGAACGACCGTCGGCCGCAGCACTCCCGTCTTAACATTGCAAGGGTTGGCGCGTCGGCGCCGCTGCCGCACTCTCGCACCTTCTGACTTTCAGACCTTCACACGTTTGAATCTTTTCCCTGTCTGATGGCCTCGGCCACGTCGACGCGTTTTTCGTAAATTGCCTTGCCGATAATCACGCCGTGGAGATTGGCGTATTTTTTGGAAAGTAACTGAAGGGCGGATACGTCGGATTGCTGGGAAACGCCACCGGAGGCGATCACGTTGCACTTGACCGTGTTCAACATCGCTTCTTGGGCCGGAAGATTCGGCCCAGTGAGCATTCCGTCCGTCCCGATGTCGGTGTAGATCAAGGTCCGCACCCCCAGGGCGTCCATCCGCTGGGCCAGCGCGAGCGCGCCCGTGCCGGTGGTATCCACCCAGCCCTTGACCGCGACCTGGCCGTTTTTGGCATCGATCCCCACCGCCACGCGGTCGCCGTAATTCCGCACGACTTCCGCGATAAACGCTTCGCTCTCCGCGGCCCGCGTTCCGATGACAACCCGCGTCGCCCCGATTCCGAGCGCTCGCTCCACCGCCAGGCGACTCCGCATCCCGCCTCCAAGTTGGATTTTTAATCCCACCGCGGCGATCATGCGCACGACGGAGAGATTCTTCGATTCACCGGTGAACGCCCCGTCGAGATCGACCACGTGCACCCAAGCGGCGCCGGCTTTCTTGAATTCGGCGGCGACCTCTGCGGGGTTTTCCGAATACACGGTTTCCTGGTCTGCACGGCCCTGCGTGAGTCGCACACAGCGACCGCCCTTGATATCGATAGCGGGATAAATGGTCATGCCAGCCGAGAGCAGTCGCTCGAAAGGAGGCGGGTTGCAAAGAAAAATGTGCACGGGATGGGATTACCCCGATGCGAGAGGATCGGAATCGTTCTCTCCACGTAGGCGGTGGAACGTTTTGTAGTCAGTCCTCGAAGTCGCGAGAGAGCTCGCTTCGGCGTTAAATCAGCTTTGCCCTTCTTCATTATTCCACGATTTTTTTCCCATGGCTAAACACGAAGCTCCCAAGTTTCTCGTCGATCTGCTCCGCGCGCGGTCACCCTCAGGCTACGAATTCGAAGCCCAAAAGGTCTTCGACGAGTACGTTAAACCGGTGGCGGACAAATACGCGAAAGACGCCATGGGCAATCGCCTGGCCACGCTGAATCCCGAGGGCGACCCCGTCCTGATGTTCGCCGGGCACATGGACGAGCTGGGCCTGATCATCACCTACGTGAACAAGGAGGGGTTCATTTACTTCGACACCATCGGCGGTCACGACCGCGTCATGATTCCCGGGCGCCGTGTGATCATCCAAACCGCGAATGGCCCGGTGAAAGGCGTGACCGGCAAACGCGCGATTCATCTGATGGACGAGGCGGACCGCAAAAAAGTCCCCGAGCGTCATGAAATTTGGATCGATATTGGTGCCGGCTCGAAGAAAGAGGCGCTCAACCGGGTGGCGATCGGCGACGTAGCGACCTATGACCACGATTTTGAAATCATCCATGGCACGGTCGGCGTGGCTCGCGCGTTCGACAACAAAGTCGGAGCCTACGTGGTGGGCGAAACCTTGATTCGCCTCGCCGAACAGCGAAAAAAACTCGAAGCCAAAGTTGTATCCGTAGCCACCGCACAAGAAGAGATCGGCGTCCGCGGGGCGACCACCGCGGTGTATTCAGTCGATCCCCACATCGCCGTCGCGGTCGACGTCAGTCACGCGACCGATCATCCGGATTGTGACAACCGCAAGTTCGGGGAGACCAAGTTGGGCGGCGGTCCGTTGATTTGCCGCGGACCCAATATCAACCCCAAGGTTTACGATCGCTTGGTCGCGTGCGCCAAAAAACTAAAGATCCCCTTTCAATACGAGGCGGAGGCCCGCCCCACCGGCACCGACGCGCGCGCCCTGCAGATGGGCCGGGGCGGCGTGGCGACGGGACTGGTTTCGATCCCGCTCCGCTACATGCATACCCCGAGCGAATTGGTCGACCTCGAGGACGTGGAAAACTGCGTGAAGCTGCTCGTCGAATTCGCCCTCTCCCTTGAGGCGGGCGATTACGAGCACTGGTAAACCTCAGACCGGGTGGAGGGGGGCGCGGCATGCAGGGGCCGACCTCGCCACGGCTTTTTGGGGCAAAAAGCGCGGCGCACCTCTCTCCGGTGCGCCGCGCTCCCCCGCCAAAACCCTAGCACACTTAACCCCACAGACGAACACCCACTCCTGGATTCACCGGTCGGGCCGCGTCGCGAACGAGGAGTGACGCGCGCTATCCTATCAGTCGGCTCCGCCGAAGTCGTCACGAGCACGTAAGAGTTTGTCAGACGTTTGTCATGGAAACGTCCTTACACGCAGAGGTGTCGTTCAGAAAACCCCGACCCGGAGATGCTCAGTCGGAAGGTTTGACCTCGGTGCTCTGGGCCGCGGAAATTCCGTACAGCTTCAGCAACTGGCTCGCGGCTTCGCGATGCTCGGCCGCGATCCACACCGCTGAATAAATTTGGTTTTCGTTAACGTGCAGACTGAGCAGGAGTAGGTCTCGTTCGCGATTCAAACGATCGAACTCCTCGAATTTGGCTCGATCTCGCCCCGACCGCACCTCGTACGCGGCGCCGGCCGGAGGACGGAGCAGGAGATAACGGGTGAGATGAGTGGAAGACGTTTCCGCGTAGAGAGGGACCAGTCCCATGGCTTTGGAGAAGTCGGCCGCGGCTTGCATCAGATCGCGTGACATCCAACGCGTGAGACTGTGGTCGCGAAGCAGGGCTTGTGACGGGTCGAGTTCCGAAGCGGTGTAGGAACGGGAGGAATTCATAGAATGAGACGAAGGCTAGAGCAGGCTCTGGCCGTTTTTCGCTTCGATCCGGGCTCGGATCCGAACGCAGAGGCGAAGGCTCACGCACTCAAAAGCGAGGACGCAAAACCAGCGAAATAACCGCCGATCGAAAGATAGTCAGGCCAGTGCACCGCGAGATAGGCTGACATACGCCCGGCCCTCTTGAACTAAGTCTGCGAACAAACTACTCGGGAAGCCCAGTTTCGAAGGAAAGATTTTGTGGAGTGGTCGGCTTTTGTTTGGGACGCGAATGAGCGATCGGCATATCCGTCTCTTGAATACTTTCATCGACGACATCGAATTTGGCGTCGTTGAACCAAGCCTGCCCGGTGCCCGACACGAAGAAACCGATATTGATTGTCTGGGCCTCCTCCGAAACATCGAGCACCGCAGTATATTGCTGCCAGTCCTTCGTGCCCTTGGGAGCGCGGTTGTCGATATTGTCGAATCGCAGGACTCCCCTGGGCCCATCAACCCGCATCCAAATATTGGCCGACTTGCTCACCGCGGTCGTTTTGATCCAGGCGGAGAACCGAACCCGTTTACCGTGGTAATCCTTCGCGTCGAAACTCTGCATCATTCCCCCAAAACCCGGAATATCAGGCTCGATTGATTTGATATAGGAGCTGACTGGAGCGACGTGGATTTCCGTGGCGTCGAGTCCGACGACGTAACTGCGCGGATGAGATCCGTTGACGAACCAACCTGCGGGCACGGTCTGCGTGATCGGCGCGGCACTAGCACCGGGGGCTTTGTTGGTGGAAGAAGACGATGGAGGAGGCGCTGTGTCCTTCGACGGCTGTGCGCGGATTTCCCGCGTCGCGCTCACGAAAACCACCACCACCAGCAAGACACTCCCAACCAACACACGGCCAAACGTGGAGGCGCGATAATTTGCGATCATCTGGATCCTTTTTTTCAGTTGTTTTTTGCTCTCGAAAATTCCGACCACCGACACCACCGGAGTCCGCGTCCGCACTCGGGCCAAAATCTTGAGCAGCGCGACGCCATAGTCGGCGGGTTCTCCGGGATCCGCCCGAGCGATCACGTACTCGTCGCAAGCAAGTTCACAATCCAGCCGAGCAATTCTACCGCAGAGCCAAACCACCGGGTTGAACCAGTGAAGGATTCTTCCCCACTCCAATAAGGCCTGCGCCCAACCGTCGCGGCGCGTCCAGTGGCCAAGCTCATGAAGAATAACCCACCTCAAATCGGCGTCCGTCAGGGCCGAGGCGAAGTCAGAAGGAAAAAGGAGCTTCGGTCTCCACCATCCCGATACAGCAGGCGCCGGCACCGCGCCCGAGACCAGGATCTCGATCGGACGGTCCAACTTTAGCTCTGACGCAGTCGCTGCCACCAGCGTCACGAGCCGTGGATCGGATCCATGGGATTGACGACGTACCTTGCGCCAGAAAACAAAAGCAGAAGCCCCTCGGATCAGCGCCAGGCCCGTCATCCCCGCGATCCAAAGCCAGATCACGAACGACTTTATCGTCACGATAGAACGACGCGGCGGAATGCTCGAAGGCTGCGAACCATTTCTGTGATCACTGGACGACACCTTTGGCTCGACCGCCGGAGAGGAAATCGGGGGTGAAAAAGAAACCCAAATCGATTCTGCCGTTTTGGCCGATGAACCGCCGACCTTCCGCGCGAGGTCCGTCTGTAACCAAACTTTGGCGACATAATAAGGGCTCCACTGAGTGGAAATAGCGAAGGGAAGAATTAAACGCAGCCCGATCACGAGCCAGGCCGCGAAAATCAGCCAGGCCGGCACGCGCCCGCGCAGAAAGGGACGGACCAAGAGCCAAAGCCCGATCAGCAGCGTACAGCGGAGGGAACTCTCTACCACCAGATCAAAAAAAGCATTTAGAGCGTTCATCGATTTCCTTTCTTCGCTTTCAGGACGGCCTGGAGCTCTGCGATCTCTTCGTCGCTCAGATCCGCGCGTTCGCAGAAATGAAGCACAAGCGATCCAGCCGCCCCTTGAAACACGCGCTGCAGAAACGACTCGCCCTCGGCCGCGACACACTCACCCCGTTTCCGCAGAGGGGTGTAAAGATTAGCTTTCCCTTCTTTTTTCACCGCTAAAACGCCTTTTTCCACCAAGCGGGTGAGAAAGGTATTCACGGTTTTCTGTTTCCACTCGTGGTCTTCCGGGAGGGCAGCGAAGACTTCGGCAGAAGTAATCGGATGTTTTTCCCAGACGACGTTCATCACCTCCCACTCGGCGCTCGATATTTTTGGCAAATCCATGTCTTACGAATGTAGGAACACCAATTCCTACGTTCGTAAGACTTGTCAAGCGGAAGTGTGATTGCGGTGAAACGAGTCCCAGACGACCGCCTTAAAAAGAAGAGACCTGCCTCAGTGCGAGCGGCGCTGGTCCGGGCCAACTGGCCGCTGTGATCGGAGGAGCAAGAGACGACTCGTATTCAAAATCCAAACACAGTCGTCATCCGCCTAGGGCAGATTCAATCACTCTGAGACCGAAAAGAAGCGCGAAACCCTGTTCCAGAATAAGTCTGGTGGAGGTCCGGCTCCATCCCAGGCCGTTCGCGCACAGCTGCCCAGACGGAGCCGAGCCTACCCGTTAAGCTTCTATCTCACCCGGGTGATCACGAGGGCTACGACTCTACTTGAAAAGCTCTCGACCCAAAAAAAAGGCGCCCGGGAGGGGCGCCTGAAAGCGGAATCGAGAGCGACGTTACGACTGATTAAGCCGCGTCCTGGTTGCTCTCGGTCTTGGGGTTTTTCTTCAGGGTCGGGCGACGGGTGCCAGCGACCGCGGCGGAGTCGACCACGACCTCGACGACATCGTCGCGTTGCGGGAGCTCGTACATCACGTCGAGCATGATGCTCTCCATGATCGAGCGCAGGGCGCGAGCACCGGTCTTCAACTCGATCGCTTTGCGAGCAATCGCGCGGACCGCGTCGGGCGTGAAACGGAGGCGGACTCCATCCATCGCGAAAAGCTTGGAGTACTGCTTCACCATCGCGTTCTTGGTGCGGAGGAGAATTTTTTCGAGATCGCCGACCTGGAGCTGATCAAGCACGGACACCACCGGCAAACGGCCGATGAACTCCGGGATCATGCCGAAGCGAATCAAGTCTTCGGGCGCGAGCGACTTCATCATCTGCTCTGGATCAAGCGCGGCATCGTGTTGCGATTTGATCGCGCTGTAACCCACACTGCGTTGGCCTTTGCGCCGCTGGACAATCTGGTCCAACCCGACAAAGGCGCCGCCGCAGATAAAAAGGATATTGGAGGTGTTGACCTGCACGTACTCCTGGTTCGGGTGCTTGCGACCGCCCTGCGGAGGAACATTGCAAACCGTACCCTCGAGGATCTTGAGCAGCGCTTGCTGTACACCTTCTCCGGATACGTCACGGGTGATCGACACGTTCTCGGTCTTGCGTCCGATCTTGTCGATTTCGTCGATATAGATAATGCCGCATTCGGCTTTTTTGACGTCGTAATTGGCCGCCTGCAAAAGACGCAGAACGACGTTTTCCACGTCTTCGCCGACGTAGCCCGCCTCGGTCAGGGTGGTCGCGTCGGAAATGGCAAAGGGTACGTCCAGAATCTTAGCGAGCGTCCGGGCCAAAAGGGTTTTCCCCGAACCGGTCGGACCGACCAGGAGGATATTGCTCTTCTCGACATCGACGTCGTTGAATTCCGGAGACAGCGTGGTGCCGTCTTTACCCGTCTGAGCGGAATCGAAAAGCAGGCGCTTGTAGTGGTTATAAACTGCGACGGAGAGCACCTTCTTGGCGTGCTCCTGGCCGATGACAAAATCGTCCAACGTCTTCTTGATTTCCGAAGGTTTGACCAAGCGCACGGTCGGCTTGGTATCCACCGACGGCTGCTTCACCTCGCGGTCAATGATCGTCTTACACACATTCACGCACGAGTCGCAGATGTACACGCCGGGTCCGGCGATAATCTTCTTCACCTCCGCCTGCGATTTACCGCAAAACGAACAGAGGGTCATGCGTGACGATTTAGCCATGGAGAAACGTTGAGTAGGGATTAAGCGAGTTGTCGAGGGAGGAGTAAGAGGACGGACAACAAAAGGACCATACGACAAGCCGCAAATGGTATCCCCAGTTTCTTGTGAATCTCATGCATATCGGCACAGCGGGCCCCGCTTTTGAGCGAGGAATGGCTCGCCAGACCCAACGCAGAAAAGCCGGTGCGCAAAATCGCACCGGCTTTCCTAAAATAACGTTTATTTAGCAGCCGAGGACAGTCAGACCGAGCTTAGGCCGCGGCGGTGACAATCCCCAGTGACTTTTCGGCTTCGCGGGTGGACTCGACCACGTGGTCGACAATCCCGTAAGCCTTCGCTTCCGGCGCGCTCATGTAGTAGTCGCGATCGGAATCGCGCTCCACCTGCTCCGGCGTCTTGCCGGTGTGCTTGGAGATCACTTCGTTCAGCGTCTTCCGCCAACGGAGGATTTCTCTCGCTGCAATCGCGATGTCGGCCGTCTGGCCACCCGCGCCGCCAGAAGGCTGGTGAATCATGACGCGGCTATTGGGCAGCGCGAAACGTTTTCCTTTGGTGCCTGCGGCCAGGAGCACGGTGCTCATGCTCGCGGCCATTCCGATGCAGTACGTCTGGATGTCGCACTGCAGGAAATTCATCGTATCATAAATCGCTATACCGCCGGTCACGACACCGCCCGGAGAATTGATATAGAGATGAATATCTTTTTTTGGCTCTTCCATCTGAAGGAAGAGCATCTGCGCAATCACCAGATTCGCGACCATGTCGTCGATCGGTGTGCCGATAAAGATGATGCGGTCCTTCAGGAGCCGCGAATAAATGTCCATCGAACGCTCACCGCGGCCGGTGTTTTCGAGAACGATGGGAACGTAGTAGCTCACAAAACTCCTTGGGTTTACGTTGCCGTTAAGACTTCGGTTGGGATGTCGTGACGGTAGCCCGGGAGACAAGTAAATCAAGGGTCTTGTCGAAAATGATCGATTGCTGGACCGCGCGCAGCCGTTCCCGATCCTTGGTCAATTCACGCACCAATTTGTCCGGCTTGGTGTTGTTCATGACCGATTCGCGATAGATAAAGGTGTCGATGTCCTGCTCGGTCACGGCGACTTTCTCCTGCTCGGCAATTTTCGCCAGAATCAGCCGGCTCTTTACTCGCGCCAAAGCGGCCTTTTTGGCCCCGGCATGCAGTTCTTTTTTGTCTTTTTCGAACTGCTCCTGCGGCACGCCGCGCTTCATATTTTCTTCGATGAAATTCCGCAGCACGGCCTGCGTTTCCTCTTCGACGAGGCTCTCCGGAACGGCGAAATCGACCTGGGAGAGGAGGGCTTCGGTGACCTGACGGCGTTGAGCCTGGCGGTTCTCGTACTCCTTGCGACCTTTCAGGTTGTTGCGGACCTTCGATTTCAATTCGTCGAGATTCGCAACCTGCTGGCTCTTGAAAAATTCCTCGTCCATCGGCGGCAGCACGCGTTCGCGGATTTCCTGAATTTCCACCGCGTAGATTGCGCTTTTTTCCGACAGCGCCGGCACCGCGGCGAAATCGGCCGGGAAGGTGATGGTGATCTCTTTCTTGTCGCCGGTTTTGAGCCCCGCCAACTGCTTACCCAGTCCGGGAATCAGGCCTTCCTGTTCGCCTTCGACTTCTTCCCACGTCTGCGGGACTTTGCCGTAAATTTGTTTATCGGGCGCGAGTTCGAGGATCGGTTTCCCGTCGACTGTGCCTTCGTAGGCGAGCTTCACATAATCGCCTTTTTGCGCGGGGCGCTCGGCGACCTTGAAATCAGCGCGCTCGGCGCGTTGGGCTTCCACCACCGCGTCCACTTCGGCATCGGTGGGATCGGTCGGCTGAATCTCGGTCGCGAGTCCGGTGTAGTTCGGAAGTTGGAAGGTCGGGCGGACGTCGATCGTGAAGGTGACCGCGGCGTCTTTCCCCTGCTCGATCGTACCCGGCTCGACGTTGGCGATGGTGATCACATCCAACTTCGATTGCTCCAGCCCGCTGCGGTAGGCTTTGTTCAGGATGCGCTGCTTGAACTCTTCCACGATGTCCTTGCCGAAGCGTTTTTGGACCAGCTCAGCGGGCGCTTTGCCTGGCCGAAAACCCGGGAGCCGCGCCTGCTTGGCAAATTCGGCGACAGTGGCTTGGTGCTCGGAGGCGACTTCGCTCGAATCGAGCGAGACCACGAGGCTCTTGCGGGTTTCAGAGACGTCTTTGATTTCGATGTTCACGGTGGAAGAAACGGGTTTCGTTTTCGGAATCCGCCAACCTACGGACCGCCCGGCGCGCCGGTCAATGCCGGATTCCACGGAGGTGAGCGGTCTCCCGCCGGTCGGTAGCAAGGGTGGGGCGGCCCCAGGGTCTTTTCATCGTTCTCGTTCTGGTTGTCCCGCTCGCTTTTCGGCGGCTCTTTGCTTTAACCGCGCGATCACTTTGCTCATCCCACTTTGGATTGAGTTCGGGGCCGTCCCTCGCGAGTTTGCGATGTATCCATGCCGTCCCTTCAACAAATCCTTGCGGCTCATTCCTGTGTCCTCCTGATCGATTCGGCCTCTACCGTGATTCAGGTTGGACTGCTGCGGCGGGGAAGTCCTCCGCAATGGGAGACGTCGCGCGAGGAATCCGGCTCAGGGGTATTTGCCTGCACTCAGGCCTTGCTCTCCCGGGCGGAGTTGGCGCTCGATCGGGTGGACGCTTTTGTTTTCTGCGAAGGGCCGGGATCGATCCTGGGAATTCGGACCACCGCCGTCGCGCTGCGGACCTGGTCGATGTTGCGGCCGCGTCCGGTTTTCGCTTACCGCAGTTTGGACCTTGTCGCCACTTACCAACTACACCACGGCCAACCCGGACCGTTCTCCGTCATCGCTGATGCGCGACGCGAGTCCTGGCACGTGGTGACCGCGAGCGAGGACGGGCGGGTTGGGCCGCTGCAGCGGGTGAAGGCGGAAAGCTTTTCGGGCTCCCTGTTTATGCCGGAGAATTTTCGAGCCTGGGCGCCGTTGCCGGAAAACGTTCGCCTCGTCCCCTACTCGATCGCCTCGATGATCGAGGCGATGCCGGACGCGCCGCTCTTTCGCGAAGCCCAGGAGCCGGACGCTTTTCTGCACGAGGAACCGACTTATCAAACGTGGACTCCGCAGATCCACCGTGCACCGTTATGAGCATGCTTTCCGCTTCACGCCTGCCGCTGCGCTGCTGGGCTGAAATCGATCTCGCCGCCCTCGAACGCAACCTCCACCTGATTCGCGCTTCTCTGCCCGCGCACATGCGCTACGTGGCGGTGGTGAAAGCCGACGCCTATGGGCACGGTCTCCCTCAAGCGGCAGCGCGCCTGATGCATGCCGGCGCGGATTTGTTCGCCGTGGCGAACTTGGCCGAGGCGTCGGCACTGCGCGAAATCGGACCCGGCTGGCCCATTCTTCTCCTCAGTCCCTTGCTGCCGGACGAAGATGTTTACCTCGCGGAATACGATCTCATCGCCACGGTTTCGACCTCGGACGAAGTCCAACGTTTCGATGCGGTGGGCCGCGCCAGCGGACGACCCGTCACGATCCACTTGAAGATCGACACCGGGATGGGTCGCCTCGGGGTTTGGTACGAGGAGGCGCAGGCGCTTTATCGGGAAATCGCCGCTTCCGCTCACATTCGCCTCGGCGGGGTGTTCACTCATTTCTCTAGCCCAGACGAAGACCCTGCTTTTACGGCCGAGCAGCGCCGCCGTTTTCTCGCCGCGCTGAAAAGCTGCGAGGGAATAGAGCTGGGGCAACTTTTCGTCCACGCCGACAATAGCGCCGGGCTCGAGACTTTGGAGGCGGCGGGCCCCTTCAACGCCGTGCGGGTCGGGCTTTTGCAGTTCGGGATTCTGCCGAGCACGCGGTCCTTGCTCGCCCAAGTTCGCACCGAGCCTGTATTCAGTTTTAAAACACGCGTGGGCATCGTGAAGACCCTCCCCAAGGGCAGCACGGTCAGCTACGGACGGACCCACACGCTCACCCGCGAATCGCGCGTCGCTGTGCTCACCGCGGGCTACGGGGACGGCATCCCTCGCGCCGCGAGCAACCGAGCCCAGGTTCTGCTCCGAGGGGTCCGCTGCCCCGTGCTCGGCCGCGTGACGATGGATCAGACCATTGTGGACGTGACTGATGTTCCAGGAGTGACCCGGGGCGAAGAAGCGGTGCTCGTCGGACGACAACAAAAAGGCGAGATCACGATTGGCGAATTCAGTCGTTGGGCCGAAACCATCCCTTGGGAAACGCTCTGTTCGGTGACGAAACGCGTGCCTCGGCTCTACAAGACCTCCCTCGGCCTCTGATCGCTTCGTTTCCGGCTGAGGATTTCCCCTCCGTAGCGGCCGGACAAAAGAAAATCCCCGGCCAGGTATTTTGGCGCCTTGAAACCCAGGTCAGGCTGGGGACGTCTTTGCTCCCATGAATCCCTCCGCTTCTGCCGCCGCGGTCGACGCTCCCCCCGTCGCCGCCGCCCCCGCAGTGTCCAAGTCGATTTGGGAGCCTCTGCCCGCTTCCGCCTGGGATGCCGATGCGGCTCGCCACCTCCTCCGACGGGCCGGTTGGACCGCTCGACCCGAAGACGTCGAGCGCGCGACCGCCGACGGACTCTCACGCACGCTGGACCGGCTTTTCCCCGCCACCGCGACGTCCTTCCCCAAGCCCCAGCTGGTGGCGGGAATCGAAGGAGACGAACTCGATTTTTTTAAACGGATTCGCGCAGCCGACGAGATGCAGAAGCGCGTTTTGAGAAAAGAAATGCGCGATCGTTTTCAGCAGTCCTATCAGGATCTGGTGATGAAGTGGCTCCAGTTCGCCGCCGAACCGGGCAATGCTGCCATGGAAAAGTGGATACTTTTCCTCAGCGATGTCTACGTCGTGGCCTACGAAAAGATCCGCAATCCCTCCCTTCTTTTTCAACACCAAGCCATCCTCCGCCAGCAAGGCCTCGGCCCCGCTCCCGTCCTGACCAAAGCGGTGTCGCGCTCGCCTGCGATGGTCGACTACCTGGATCTCAAGGAGAGCAAGAAGGACGCTCCGAACGAAAACTTCGCCCGAGAACTATTCGAGCTATTCGTGCTCGGCGAAGGAAACTACACCGAGGCCGACATCAAGGAGGCGGCGCGCGCCTTCACCGGATACCGACAGGCCTTTGGACGGTATTTCTTCGCTCGCGCGCAACACGACACGTCGTCGAAAAAAGTATTCGGAAAGTCAGGACCATTCGACGGCGACGCGGTGATCGACCTCGCTTACCAGCAGCCCGCCGCGCGCACCTTTCTCCCCAAAGAGATGATCCGCTTTTACCTCTCCGAAACTCCCCTCCCTGCCGATCAGGTGAAGGAATTGGGTGATTGGTGGCAGGGCGCTCACTTCAACCTGAGGGCGCTGCTCCACCGGTTTTTCGGCAGCCAGCTTTTTTACAGCGCGTCCTACCGCAGCAACTACATCAAGAGCCCGATCCAGTTTTATCTCGGTCTGGTCCAGGATCTGAACTTGGACGTCGCTCCCCTGCCGCGTCAGGTGATCAACGTCCTTCGCCAAATGGGCCAGATGCCGCTCAATCCACCCAATGTGCGGGGGTGGGTCGGCGGGCGGAGTTGGATCAATTCGTCGACCCTGGGCGCGCGTCGACAACTGGTTCAGGCGCTCTTCTCTCCGATCAATGAAGCGAACCTGAACGCGGATGAAGAAATTGAGCTCGTGGGCGCACGCGCGGAAGGGCGGGATCATTTCACCTTCTCGACCGAACGTCTCCGCGATTACCAGACCGCGACGCCGCGTGAAGCCGCGGTTCGGTTGGTGCGCACGTTTCTTCCCGTCCCCGCCGAGTCGGTCTACGCCGATACCTTGACTAAATTTGTGGCTGGAAAAAAGCCGCAGGAAACCTCGCTCGATCACACCCGCACCGCGCTGGTGACGCTGCTCGAGTCCCCCGAATACCAACTCTGCTGATTCCTCCCATGCGCAATTTTTCCCAGGTTCTTCCCTCCACTCGCCGCGAATTTCTTCGTCGGACCTCGGCTGGCATTGGTCTCCTCGCGTTCAGTCGCTTCGCCCCGTCCTTCCTCGTCCAGTCGACCCTCGCCGCCACGCCCGCGCCGGAGAAAGACCGCTCGGTCCTCGTGCTCGTCCAGCTCGCGGGTGGTAATGACGGATTGAATACGTTGATTCCTTTTGAGGATTCGCACTATTACAATCTTCGGCCTACCCTCGGAATTCCGAAGAAGGACGTTCTTCCCCTCAGCGGCGGCATCGGTCTCCACCCGGCCTGCGAGGCGCTGCACGGATTGGTCAAAGATGGAAAAATGTCGATCGTGCAAAACGTCGGCTACCCCAATCCTAACCGCAGCCACTTCCGCTCCACCGACATTTGGGAAACGGGCAGCGACAGCGACCAAGTTGTATCCACCGGCTGGATCGGCCGCTTCCTCGACAACGCCTGCGCGGGGACGCCGGAGACGCACGACCCCCTGGCCGTGCACGTGAGCAACGAAGTGCCGCAGGCTTTCCTCTCCGAGCACCCTCACACCACGTTCGGACTCAGCCCAAATCCAGGGGGGCGGCGCAACGGCAACCTCGATCTGTTGGAGACCTTAGTCCACCAACCGGCGGCGGAGGCGAACGACAATTCCAGTTTCCTCAAGCAGACGATGATGGACGCCCTTGTCACCGAAAAGCGGGTACAGGCGGTCCTCGGCGACTACAAATCCACCGTGGCCTACCCCGGCAATCCTTTTGCCCAGTCGCTCCGCAACGTCTCAGCCCTGATCGCGGCGCGCGTCCCCACTCGAGTTTATTTCGTCTCGCTCAGCGGCTTCGACACTCATGCTAACCAGGCGAACAATCATCAGAATCTGTTGAAGACCCTCTCGGAAGGACTAGCCGCGTTTCAAAAAGACCTGGAAGAGCACAAGCTGGCGGACCAGGTGGTGACCATGACCTTTTCCGAATTTGGCCGCCGACCGATGGAAAACCAAAGCCGAGGCACGGACCACGGCACCGCCGCTCCCCTCTTCGTCATGGGTTCACGGGTCAAAGCCGGGCTGCACGGCACCGCGCCCGATCTCAGCCTCGGACGCAATCAGGACCTGAAGTTCTCGACCGATTTCCGGCAGGTGTACTCGACCGTGCTGAACCGATGGTTGGATTGCCCGGCAGAGCAGGTCCTCGGCAAGGCATTCACGCCGATCGAGTTTTTGTGATCAACGGTCAGCGAAGCCCGAGTGGGCGACGGAAGCAAAGCGCTTCCGCGACGTAGCGGCACGGCATCCGTGTCTTGGAAAAGCAAAAAGCCGCGTTCAACACGCGGCTTTTTTTGTATCCGAAAGGCAGTGACAATCCTACTTGCCGATGCCGTACGCGCCGAAACCGATGGAGCGCAGCTTGGCCAGATCGAGGATATTGCGTCCGTCGAAAATCGAGGCCGGCTTAGGCATCGCGGCGTAGATCTTCTGGTAATCGAGGGTTTTAAATTCGTCCCACTCCGTCACCACCGCGATGGCATGCGCCCCGGCGGCGGCTTCGTATGCAGATTTCGCCACAGTCAGGCGCGGGTTTGTCACGCCCTTGCCCAGCGTGTCCACGATGATCTCGTCGGCCGGAACCTTTGGATCGTAAACCACGACGTTGGCATGCTCCGCGAGCAGATCGCGACAGACGTTGATCGCGGCGGATTCGCGGGTGTCATTGGTGTCTTTTTTGAAAGCGAAACCAAAGACCGCGATTTTTTTGTCCGCCACGGTGTTGAAAAGCGTGCGCACGATCCGGGCGCTGAATCGCCTTTTTTGGTAGTCGTTCATCTGGACCACCGATTCCCAATACGCAGCCACTTCAGGCAGGCCGAAGTGCTGGCACAAATACACCAGGTTCAGGATATCTTTTTGAAAACAAGAGCCGCCAAAGCCGACCGAGGACTTGAGGAATTTGGGACCGATCCGGCTGTCCTTCCCGATCGCGTTCGCCACCTCGTCGACGTCTGCACCCGTCGCTTCGCAGAGCGCGGAGATCGAGTTGATCGAGGAAATGCGCTGGGCCAGGAAAGCATTCGCCACGAGCTTGGAGAGCTCCGAGGACCAGAGATTGGTCGTGATGATCCGATCGCGTGGCACCCAGCGGGCGTAAACCTCGACCAGGGATTTTACCGCCGCGTTTCCTTCCTCGGTGCGTTCGCCGCCGATCAAAACACGATCGGGGCTCAAGAGGTCCTGCACCGCCGTGCCCTCGGCGAGGAATTCCGGGTTGGAGAGAACCGAAAACTTAATTCCACGCGTGTTGGCGCCGAGGATTTCTTTGATCGCTTCGGCCGTTTTCACCGGGATAGTCGATTTCTCGACGATGATTTTCGGACCCGTCGCGACTTCCGCGATGGTGCGAGCGACGGATTCGATGTAGCGAAGATCGGCCGCTCGCCCGGCGCCGACGCCGTAGGTCTTGGTCGGCGTGTTCACCGCGACGAAGATAATATCCGCTTCGTTGATACCGCGGTGGACGTCGGTAGAGAAAAACAGATTCTTGCCGCGGCGCTGAGCGACCACGTCGTCCAGTCCAGGTTCGTAGACCGGCAGGGTGCCAGAATTCCACGCGGCAATCCGCGCAGCATTCATGTCAACCACTGTGACCTGAATATCCGGAGCCTTGAGGGCGATCATCGCCATCGTGGGTCCACCTACATAACCAGCGCCAATGCAGCAGATTTTCATATGCGTATACGCGGCGTACCTTGGCCGCTCGCCTGGCCATATCCAAGGACCATTTTCTCTGAAAAACCCTTCAGGGCCACCCCTACTGCTTGGCTTTGTCGGCAAAATGCCTCGCTACGCGCACGAAACGCCGGCCCGCTTCCGCTAAATCGCTGGGACTCAAGACTCCGAAACTCAGGCGAGCGTAGCCTGCGGGGTGTTCGTCCCCGAAACAGAGGTCTCCCGGAACATACACCACGCCGGCCTTGAGACAGGCCCGACAGAAGTCGCCTTCCAACGAAGTATCCAGCCGGGCCGGAGCCTCTAACCAGAGATAGAGGCCGCCGGTGGGCTCTTGCCAGCGCCAGCCGAGCTGAGGCAGGCCTTCTTGGCACAAGGCGTCGTGAAGCGCCTTCATCTTGGCTTGGTAGATGGGGCGAATCCGGGCGAGTTGCTGATCGAAGCCACCCGACTCCAACACTCGCTCAAAAAGAGCCTGATTGAAATTCGCCGTCCCAAAATCGTGATGACCTTTCACGTGGAGCATTTTTTTCAACCAATCCTCGTCGGTGCAAACGGCGTATCCGACTTTCAATCCGGTCGCGAAGGGCTTGGTCAGGGTGGACAAATATAATTTTGGGAAGGCCGACCAAGCGGGCAAACTCAGCACGCTGGAAGCCGCGTAGGGAGTTTTAAAATACAACTCGCGGTAAGCCGCGTCCTCCAACACCGGAATGAGGAGATCGTTTTCGGCCAAGACTTCCGCCAGCGCGATTTTTTCCCCGTCCTCCAGACTGCGCGCGGAGGGATTCGAGTAATAACTGACAAAATAAATCGCCCGAATGCGGTCCGCCTCCCCGCGTTCCTTCATCTCCTGAATTTTCTGGGCAAAGGCCGCACGGTCGATCCGACCTTCGGCGTTCACCGGGATGGACCGAGCGTGCACGCCAAGTCCGGCAAGCATCTCGAGAAAAACGAAGTAGCTCGGCCGATCCACCAAAACGATATCGCCCGGTTCGCAGAGCACCTGTGCCGCGAGGTATAACGCCTGCTGAGAGCCGTTCGTGATCATCATCAAACGAGTCAAATCCTCCACCGCGTGAGCAGGCTCGGTCCGGTGTAACCGCTGGGCCAATACACGCCGCAAGCCGGGTCGCCCCTGGTTGGTGCCGTACTGGAGGTATTCAGGAACTTTGGACGCGCTGGCCAACCCCGCTGCCGTGGTGGCGATCAAGTCCGCGGGAAGGGTGTGACTGTCGGTGAAGCCCGCCGCGAGCGAGAGCAGCCCTGGGGTTTCGAGAACCATCGACATCAGTCGGGCGATGGTCGGTGGCGCAGCCCGCCGACCCAGGGCAGAGAATGAAACGGAGGGAAGAGCGGGCGCTTTCATGGAGGAGTTTCACTGTGCGAGGAACGAGGCCTTCGGGGCAACTGAAAGCTCGATAGAGAAAGGCGGATCAGGCTCGGGTCAGTCGCTTCGGAAAAGACGATCATCGCGCCCTCGAGGGCCGCCGCTTCCGTCCCTCATGATCAAAGCGGGCAAAGTGGGCAGCCGCCCTCCTACAAATTTAGACAAAAAAAAGCGCGGGCGAACCCGCGCTTGAGAGAGTGGTGATTAGGCCGGATTGGGAGCCGGAGCTCCACCGAGCGGCTGCGGCGCAGGCTTGTCGACCGGCTTCTTGGTCGCGCCCTTGTCATCCGACTTCGGTGGCTGCAGCAAGGTGCTCAAGACGGGCGAGCGGATCTCACCAAAATCGAGAATCTCGTGCACGTGTTTGCCATCGATGGTTTCGAATTCGAGCAGCGCCTCGGCGATTTTGTCGAGGGCGGTGCGACGCTCCACCACGATGCTGCGAGCGCGTTGGTACTGCTCGTCGATCAACTTGTGCACTTCGTGGTCGATCAAGCGGGCGGTCTCTTCGCTGAAGTTCTCGTTGCGAGTGATTTCGCGGCCGAGGAAAACTGTGTCCTGGTTATCTCCATACGCCACCGGGCCGAGCGGGCTCATACCCCAGTCGCAGACCATGTGACGCGCGAGCTTGGTCGCTTGTTTGATGTCGCCGGAAGCACCGCTGGTCACGTCGCCCAAAACCACCTCTTCGGCGATCCGACCTCCCATCAGCCCGGCGAGCTGGTTAAGCATGCGGCGCTTGGCGTAATTGTAAGTGTCTTTCTTGGGAATGAACATCGTGCTGCCGAGACTGCGGCCGCGCGGGATGATCGTGACCTTGTGCACCGGGAGATTGCCGTCGTCGATCACGGCCTGAACCAAGGCGTGTCCAGCTTCATGATACGCGACGACCTTTTTGTCCTCGTCGTCCATGATACGCCGACGCTCGCGACCGAACTGAACCTTTTCGCGAGCCTCATCGACATCGTCCATCTCGACCTTCTTCTTGTTGCGGCGGGCGGCGAGGAGAGCGGACTCGTTCAAAAGATTGGCCAACTCGGCGCCGGAAAGACCGGGCGTGCCGCGAGCGATCACGCTCAAGTCGACGTCTTCCGCCAGAGCGATCTTGCGGGCATGAACGCGAAGGATTTGTTCGCGACCCACCAGGTCGGGCAAATCGACGTAGATCTGGCGATCGAAACGACCGGGACGCAGCAGAGCGTGATCGAGCACGTCCGGACGATTCGTCGCGGCAATGATGATGACGCCCTCCGTGGTATCGAAGCCGTCCATCTCGACGAGGAGCGAATTGAGCGTTTGTTCGCGCTCATCATTGCCCCCGCCTACGCCAGCGCCACGCTGGCGACCGACTGCGTCGATTTCGTCGATGAAAATGATGCAAGGAGCGTTCTTCCGGCCCTGCTCGAACATGTCGCGGACGCGGCTCGCGCCAACGCCGACGAACATTTCCACGAAATCAGAACCGCTGATGGAGAAAAAGGGTACATCCGCTTCGCCTGCGACGGCCTTGGCGAGCAAGGTTTTACCCGTACCGGGAGGACCGACCATCAGGATACCCTTTGGAATTTTTCCACCCATTTTGGTGAACTTCTTCGGGTCCTTCAGGAACTCGACCACCTCAGCAACTTCTTCCTTCGCTTCGTCGCAACCCGCGACGTCGGCAAAGGTGAGTTTGTCGCGGTCGCGCGTGAGAAGTTTAGCCCGGCTCTTCCCGAAATTCAGGGCCCCGCGACCCGCGTTGCGAAGCTGGCGCACGAAGAGAAAATAGAGGAGGCCGATGACCAGGACGATGGGCAGGAAATTATAGGCGAAATTGCTGTAGGCATTCGTCGCCGTTTCCTCGGTGAAAACGTTGGATTTCTGGAGCCGCTCGAGGTTGGCATCGGTCAGCCGACCCGAGGCATGGAAAGCGAGGCCCGCGCCCTTTTCCGGACCGGGAGTTTTGAGCGTACCGGTGATGGTAGACCAATCCTTGGCGCCCGGCGTCGTGTCGGGCTTGATCACGCCACTCTGGATCTCGCCCTTTTCAGCGCGGTCCACCACTTCCTGAATTCTGAGCTGAGTGACCGGCGGAAATTTCCCTCCCCCGGGAAGATAAAAAAGCGCTAACACCACCGCGACGATGGATAACCAGATCAGGAGGACTTTCGGCTGAAAACGCTCAGGCGGAAGATTCTTGAGAGGACGCCGTTTCTTGTCGTTTCGATTATCGGACATTATAGGTAAAGAAGACTATTTTCGCACGGTGTAGGTTCCTGAGGTATAAGTCAATTGAAGCGCCGTTACACATTCATCGGTCACTTTAGAACACGCTGCAGGAGGAAAGCCCGGCACCCAAATGATACACCCGTCGATCGTGCATAAAATGGGGAGTTGAGAACGCCGAGGCGCGGAGATTTTTCGGTTAATAAACAGATCTTGGAGCTTAGCGGAGCCGGGAGCTCCGAGAGGCCGATACCGGTCACCCGGCATCCACGAACGTACTACAAACTCGGCCCCTGGCAACTGCACGACTGCCTCTACTCTAGGATCGACAGCACCTTGGAGAAAACGCTCCCTCAGTTCTTCATCCACCTTGATCGATTGGCAGGTCAGTTCGCTGCCGTCTGGTAGAATCAAGCAGGCGCCGAGAGGAAGCCGAGCGGGCGTCCATGGGACAGCGGGTTTCTCTAGGGTGGCAACCCACTGCAAAACCCCCGCCTCCACCCGCGCGAAACCCGTGCCGACGCTGAGCTGGCCTTGGCCGCTTTGGCAGAGGGTCAATAACTCGTCAAACGCACGTCGATTCACCTCCCCGAGCGGACTCCATCGGCGCAGGGCGCGTCGCCAAAGGGCGCGGGGTTGTCCGGCTAGAGGACGCAAATCGAGCTGATCCGTCTCCTCCGGGATCCCGAGCTGATTGAGCGCGTGCTCCAGCGCAGCGTCGTCTTCCTCCAACCACTCGCGGGTCAGGGCCGCTCCCTCCAAAGCGCCGGGTCCCGCGGCTTGTAACCAGTTCGGCACTACATCCCGACGAACCCGGTTGCGCAAGTAACGGGCCTGGGCGTTGCTCGAGTCCTCCCGCCAAGCCACCCCCACCGTCTTCAGGGCGCCTTGGAGCTCGTCGCGGGCCAAGCTGAGGAGCGGCCGCAGAATCGTTCTCCCGTCGTTCCAGGAGCGGCGTGGACGGGGCGCGGCCAGCCCGGCAGATGACGCGCCGCGCGCGAGGCGCATCAGTTGGGTTTCGGCAATATCGTCTTTTTGATGACCGGTGAACAAAATCGAGGCTCCCTCCGAGGCTGCAATGCATTCAAAAAACGAATACCGTGCGGTCCGAGCGGCTTCCTCGCCGGCCGCCGCGGGCGCGTCTTTCCAGGCTTGGGTGTGAAAAGGAATCCCGAGCGCCTGGCAGAGGGTTTGGCAAAACGTCTCATCTCCGTCACTTTCCTCCCCGCGCAATCGGTGATTGAAATGGGCCGCTCGAAGCCGGGCCCGGTGGCTCGGCCAGTGAGCCCAGATCAAGAGCAGCAGAGCCACGGAGTCCGCGCCGCCCGACAACGCGATCAGCCATCGCTCGCCTTTCGACGCCGAGGCGTCCGCCGCGGCCAGCGCCGCGGGATGTAGCCTCTCCCTCGAAATCAGCTGGGCCAGCTGCTCGGCTTGAATGCGTCGCTCCATGCGTGGAATAGGAGAGCTAAAGCACTTTGCGGATCGGCGGCTAGCCAACAGTGCGGGTCGGGCCGGCAAAGTTGAAGGACATTCCTCGGCCGGAACTCGCGTAGAGGTCGAGATTGCGCGGCCGCAGAGCCCGAACAAGGTGGAGGCGTGCGCTGTTTTTATCATCCCGGTTATTATTTTCCGCTGCCGGTCGAACACCCCTTCCCGATGGACAAATTCTGGCGCGCCGAAGCGATGATCCGGGAAGGGCGCTCGAAAAACGTCGAGATCTTGCCGGTCGAATTGGCCGCGGAAAAGCAGCTGCTCCGGGTCCACACCGCCGAGTACCTTGAGAAAATTCGACGCGGTACCCTCGAGCCAACTGAGGCGGTTAAACTGGGGCTGCCGCCGGGCGAGGCCTTGCTGGATCGTTCACGCCTCGAAGTCGCCGGCACGGTGGCGGCGGCGCGCGCGGCGCTGGAGGACGGGTTGGCCTGTAATTTGGCCGGCGGCACGCACCACGCCTTTCCCGACCGTGGACTCGGCTACTGCGTACTGAACGACGTGGCCGTGGCGATTCGCGAGCTCCAGGCCAGTCGACCCTCGCTCCGTAGTTTTGTGATCGATACCGACGCGCATCAGGGGAACGGCACACACGCCATTTTCTCAACCGACGATCGTGTATTCACTTACTCGATTCACGTCGGTAAAAACTATCCCGCGGTCAAGACCGCCGGATCGCTCGATGTCGAATTGCCCCGGTCTGTGCTGGGCGACGACTACCTGGAGCACCTGGAAGCCTCGCTCCTCCCCGCCCTGGACGAATTTTCTCCCGACCTGGTTTTCTGGATCGCCGGCGCCGATCCGCATGAGCACGACCGATTCGGGCAAATGCGGTTGAGCGACGCGGCGATGAAGGCGCGCGACCTCCACGTCCTCCAACTTGTCACCCATCAGCAACGACCGACCGTCGTGCTCTATGGAGGTGGATACAACCGCGATCGGATCCACACCGCTCGGTTGCACGCGAACACCGTGTTGCTCGCGGCGGAATTTGCCCGGAAGCGCGCTGGATTGGGCGACGTCTCAGGCGGGACCGGTAAGCAAAGCGCGCCATTCTGAGCGCCTCCGAGAGCGAGGTGCGGCCAGGGCCTCTCCACCGCCTTTTTCGCGAATAAAAACGCGGTCCTCTACCCTTCGAATTCGCTCACGCTGACCGACTGTCCATTATTTTTCGGGCCGAGTTGGAGGATGAACGGTCCGGCTTTTTTCGCCCAGGCTTCTGCTTTCGGATAACTGCCGGCTCCCTCCGACCATGCCACCCGCAGCATGTCGGTGTCGATCACGCCAGGGTTAAGCGGCACGGCAGCCATGCCTTCCGGAAGCTCCTCGGCCAAGGCCTTGGTCAGGCCTTCGATCGCCCACTTGGTCGCGCAGTACGGCGCCACCTCGGCCGAAACCGAGCGGCCCCAACCTGAACTTAAATTCACAATCACGCCCTTCTTCGCCGCGACCATCGCGGGCACGAAGGAGCGAATCACATTGGCGGTGCCCTTGATGTTGACGTCGACCACGCGCGAAAATTCTTCGGCCGGCACCTTCCAAAGCGGCGCCGGCGTGTTCATCAAACCGGCGTTGTTGATCAAGACATCCGGAGCGCCGTGAACCGCCAGCACGTGCTCGGCCCAGAGATCCACCTTGGCCGGATCGGCCACGTTGACGACCGCGAAGTCCTGAGGAGCTGGATACGAGAACCGGAGATCCAGAATGCCGTCCGCCCCCCGGCCGCAGCCGATCACGGTATGACCTTCCTGAATATAGTGCTCCGCCAAAGCGCGACCCAGACCGCGAGTGACTCCAGTGATGAGGATTTTCATGACCCAGCTGAGTTACCTAGGATCGGCCATTTCGCCAGCTTTGTCAGCTGATGCCCGACGCTCCTCCGGTTGCGCCAAATCAGCGCCCCTGGAGATTGAACTTGGTCAGTCCGACCTTGCGGCACGTATCCATCACGAAGACGACGTGCTCCAACGGAGTTTTTTCGTCCGCACTGATCAGAACCGGGGCCTCGCGATCGAGGTTTTTTATCTGAGTGAGAATGCCCGGCAGGTTCTCCTTGGTGACCGGATGGCCGTTCAAGCGCATCTTTCCCTCCTTATCGACCGCGATCGTGTTCGTGCCCTGGAAAATATTTTTTCCCGCCGTATCCACTTTTGGGAGCGTGATGTTCAACGTCTGGGTCGAGGCGAAGCGCATCGTCACAAAGGAGAACAAGACCAACATAACGAGCACGTCGATCAGCGGCACGAGCGGCAATTCGGGACGGACCCGACGCTTGGTGCGAAGGCCGCTCATGCAATGACCGCCTTGCGGGTGGCGTTGTCGGCCGCGGCCGTATTCGGTGGCGTAGTACCGCGGCCGCCATTGTGAGCGAGAAGGCGTTCCAACAACACGTCGAGACGGGCCGCGTGGTGGTCGATCCGGCGTTGCAAGTAGCCATTGCCCATCAGCGCAATGACCGCGATGAAAAGGCCGATCAAGGTGGCAGAAAGGGCGTAACCAATGCTCTCGGTGAACTTCACCGGATCGGGCATGCGGGTGTTCGGATCGATCACGGAGAAAGCGCCCAGCAAACCGGAGACCGTGCCGATCAGGCCGATCAGAGGGGCGCCGGTATAAATTGTATCCAGATAGCTGACACCGCGCTCCATCTTCATGATTTCCAGTCGAGCGTAGGCTTTGGCGCCATCGTCATCTCCGGGATGCCGTTCGACAAAGCTGATGATGCGCCCGAGCGCGGAATAAGGTCCTCCGGAAACGGAGCGGCCTTGTAGGACCGAGTCGGCCAAATCCGCCGGGATGATGGCGCCGTTCCGCAGCGCGGTGCTGCGCTCGCAGATGATAAAAACAGCCACAAGGGAGAACAAACCGAGCGGGTAGATCAGCAGACCCGCCTCTGTAATGACTCGCCAAAGATCGATCGACGAAAGGAACAACATGGGGAATGGCCTGATGTGACGCTTAACCGAGCGGAAAAGTTCAGAAAATGTGCAACGAAGTGCGCCATCGGAGCAGACGGCGCACCAAGAGCAGGTTCAAGCTGCCAAATAGGGCAACTTTGCCGCCGTACTCAAGACAGCAGCCTTGCCATCGAGCAATTCGCCGATCGCATCCCAACGGCCGTTGACCAGAGCGTCGCGCGCGGTTTCGCGGAAAGCCGCCTTGACCGTCTGCCCGCCGAAACGGATTTCCTGCTTCGCGACATCGATCACGATTTCGATCTGCGGATTGGCTTCGATTGCAGCCGCAATTTTGGCAATATCAGCGCGGTCGGCGGTCGCACAAGGCATGCCGAGCGTGGTGCAGTTACCGAAGAAGATTTCCGCAAAATTCTCCGCGATGACCGCGCGGAAGCCGTACTTCTGGATCGCTTGTGGCGCGTGTTCGCGCGAGGAACCGCAGCCGAAATTTGCGCCGGAGAGCAGAATGGTGGCGCCCTTGAAACGCGGATCGTTGAGCGGGTGCGAGCGATCGGAACCGTCGCTGTTTTTCCGCACATCGTAGAAGAGAAACTCGCCGAGTCCGTCGAACGTCACGCACTTCATGAAGCGCGCCGGAATGATCCGATCGGTGTCGATGTCGTTGCCGGGTACATACACGCCGCGGCCGCTGACCTGAGTGATTTTTTCGAGAGCCATAAGACCTTTGACCAGCCGGGCCCAGGAGGTGGGCACGACCGGCGAATTATGAATGAAAGGATAAGGGTGAAGGAGGCGTTCGTTTATACTCCCGCGAGCTCGCGGACGCCGAAGACCTCGCGGGCGTCGCTGACTTGACCGGTGACGGCCGCGGCCGCGACCATCAAGGGACTCATCAGAACGGTGCGACCGGTCGTGCTTCCTTGACGGCCTTTGAAATTGCGGTTGGACGAACTCGCGCAGAGCTGATCGCCGACCAATTTGTCTGGGTTCATCGCGAGACACATCGAACATCCCGCTTCGCGCCATTCAAAGCCCGCCTCGCGGAAGACTTTGTCCAGCCCGAGCGAAATGCAGATCTTGGCCACTCCTTGCGATCCGGGCACGGCGATGGCCTTGACGCCCTTCGCGACCTTCCGGCCCTTGATGTACTTCGCCACTTCTTGAAAGTCGCTCAACCGTCCGTTGGTGCAGGAGCCGAGGAAGGCCACGTCGATCTTCGTGCCCTTGATCGCGGCGCCAGGCTGCAGCTTCATGTAAGCCAGGGCTTCTTCGATCGAGGCTTTTTCGTCGGCCGCGGTGGCCAACGCCGGATCGGGAATTGTCTCGTTGATGCTGATGCCTTGGCCGGGATTGATACCCCAGGTGACGGTCGGAGGAATATCTTCGGCTCGTAGATTGACCACGTCGTCGTAAACGCAGCCGGGATCCGAAGCAAAACTGCGCCAACGCACGACTGCTTCGTCCCACGCCTGACCCTTGGGGGAATAAGGACGGCCCTTGAGGTATTCGAAGGTGGTTTCGTCGGGATTGACGTAGCCCGCGCGAGCTCCGCCTTCGATCGACATGTTACACACCGTCATCCGCTCCTCCATCGTGAACCGATCGAAGACGCTGCCGGCGTATTCATAAGCGTATCCAGTTCCTCCATTCACGCCGAGCGTGCGGATGATATGGAGAATCACGTCCTTCGCATAGACCCCGGGCTGGAGCCGGCCGTCGACGTTGATCCGGCGGACCTTCAGCTTGCTCAACGCCATGGTCTGCGTGGCCAGCACGTCGCGGATCTGGGTTGTGCCGATGCCGAAGGCGATCGCACCGAACGCGCCGTGAGTGGAAGTATGGGAGTCTCCACAGGCGATGGTTGTACCCGGTTGGGTGATACCTTGCTCGGGTCCGACGACGTGGACGATGCCCTGCTTGCCGGATTGGCGATCGAAAAAGGTGATACCGAATTCCTGACAGTTCCGCCGCAGCTCCTTGATCATCGCGTCGGCCAAAGGATCGGCGTACGGTTCCTCGAACTTGTCGGTCGGCACGATGTGATCCACCGTGGCGAAGGTGCGGTGAGGCATGAGCACCTTCAGGCCTAAATCCCGCAACATGCCGAAGGCCTGGGGACTGGTCACCTCGTGGATCAGATGAGTGCCAATCAACAACTGAGTATGACCGTTGGCCAAGGTACGCACCGTGTGTGCGTCCCAGACTTTTTGAAAGAGTGATTTCGCCATGGAAGGGAGAGATTTTATGAAACGCTCAAGTGCGTCAATGGCACGAATCCTACCAGATTCTTGCGTTAACCCAAAATACTTGTTCCGTTGCCAGTGATGCCTCGTGAGTATCAGTTCCCTTACGACCTCCGCCACCTGGTTTATTTCCTCGAGGTGGCTCGCCAGCTCCACTTTCGCCGGGCAGCGGAGGCCCTCGCCGTGGCTCAGCCCGCGCTCAGTCGCCAGATCGCGCATCTGGAAAAGGTTCTCGGCGCTCAACTCTTTGTGCGGTCTCGCCGACGGGTCGAGCTGACACCGGCCGGGCGCGTCCTGGCCGAGCGGATCGAACCGATATTGCGCTCCCTCTCGGCGGCGGGCCGCGAACTGCGCGCGCTGGCCGAAGGCGAGGCGGGGCACGTGCGGGTCGCCTTCACCGGCCTGGCCATGGCCACGGTGCTGCCAGGCATCCTGCGCGAGTTTAATCAGACCTTTCCCGGAATACGTCTGGAGCTCAACGAATCGCCCACTTCGGCCCAACGGATGGCGTTGCAGGCGGGCGAACTGGGCTGCGGATTTTTCCACCCCGATGCCCCCACCCCCCATCTGAAAACCCGACTCCTCCTCCGCGAGCGCAACGGCATCCTGCTCCCCGCCGGTCACCCGTTGGCCAAGGAACCGGCGCTCAAGTTAAAGGCCCTGGCGCAGACACCGTTTGTATTGTTTCCTCGTTCGCACAACCCAGGGTTCTACGACCGCATCCTCTCCGCCTGCGCGCGAGCCGGGCTCACGCCGCGAATCGCGGAAGAGGTTTGGCCACGCGCCAATGGCATCGGGTTGGTGCGCGCTGGGATTGGCGCGACGTTCATCACCCCTTCCGAGGCCAAGAATGTTCCGGCCGACGTGGTCTTTCGGCCGCTGGTCGGCCATGCGCCCGAGAGCCGCCTCGTCCTGGGCTGGCGCAAAACCCCGCAGCCGGACGCGGCTCTGGCAGCGTTTTTGAGCGTGGCGGAAAAAGCCGCGAGGCCGGAGTAAGTTGGCAGCCGACAACCGTTCGAGACGGCGGCTTCGGTCTCGCTTTTGTCCGCGCTCTTTCTCTTCCGCCTCAGCATTCCATTCCCTCGTCGTCCGAATTTCGGATACAGGTTTTTCGAGGAGAGAAGAAACGCCGCGCCAATGCCTACCCGCAAGCTCCGGGGTCCAAGCGCGTCGCGAAGTCGCGAATACAAACGGTTTTTGGTCCGACAGTTTTCAACCTTACTAAACTGTAATGTTCGTCGGCCGCTTTTTGCTTGCGAGCGCCCCCCTTAAATCCGTACGAGGCTGGTCCTGTTTTTGAGCCAGGATTTGTGGCCGGAGAATTCTCCGCTCCACCTTCTGGGTCTCTCACGCTTTCAACCCTCTGCCTGCTTTGTCTCCATGATTGAAGTCAAAGGTCTGGTGAAAACATACGGCGCCAAGCGCGCCGTGGATGGTGTCACGTTCACTGTGCGCCGCGGTGATATCCTGGGCTTTCTCGGACCGAACGGTGCGGGAAAGTCGACCACCATGAAGATGATCACCGGCTTCCTCCGCCCGACGGCCGGAACCGCCCTGGTCGACGGCCACGACGTCACGGCCGATCCGGTTTTAGTGAAACGGAAAATTGGATACTTGCCCGAAAGCGCGCCGGCTTACGGCGAGATGACGGTCGAAGAATTTCTCGGCTTCATCGCCGATTGCCGCGGCTTCCGCAGCTCCGCCGCGCGCCGTCCCGTAGTCGATCGGGCGATACAGTTGACCCATCTCGCTCCCGTTCGCCGGCAGACCATCGAGACCCTGTCGAAAGGTTACAAGCAGCGCGTCGGCTTCGCCCAGGCGCTGCTCCACAATCCGCCGGTGCTCGTGCTCGACGAACCAACCGACGGCCTGGATCCCAACCAAAAAAACGAGGTGCGCGCCCTGATCAAGAGCATGGCGGCGGAGAAAGCCGTGATCCTCTCGACCCACATCTTGGAGGAAGTGGAGGCGATTTGTAACCGGGTGATTATCATTTCCCAGGGCCGGGTGGTGGCCGACGAGACACCCGCCGCGATGCGCGCGCGTAAGCCCGGCGCGCGGATGGACGAAATCTTCCGCGAGCTGACGCTGAGCGACGCCTGACCCTCGCACGTCTGTATTGGTTTTCTAATTACCGCATACGTTAACGCCTTTCTTCTATGTCCCAGATTACTCCAGTTTTTAAACGAGAGTTTCTCGGTTACTTCCGCTCTCCCGTAGCCTACGTTTTCCTCGTTACCTTCTTGGTGGCGTCGGTCTCCCTCGCATTCTCTCGGATGGGAAACTTCTACCGCGGCAACCAGGCCAGCCTCGAGAGCTACTTCATGTTCTTTCCCTGGCTCTTCCTGTTCCTGGTGCCCGCCGCCGGGATGCGCCTTTGGTCGGAAGAGAAACGCTCCGGTTCGGTCGAACTGCTCTTCACTCTTCCGATCACGACGCTGGAGGCGGTGCTGGGCAAGTTCCTCGCCGCTTGGGCCTTTCTCACCCTTGGTATCCTCCTCAGCTTTCCCATGGCTCTGACCGTGGCCTATCTCGGCGATCCGGACTGGGGCGTCATGGCCGCGACTTACTTCGGCGGCATTCTGCTCGCGGGCGGATATCTCGGCATCTGTTCCCTGACTTCCGCCCTGACCAAGAATCAGGTGATCAGCTTCGTGCTCAGTCTGGTGAGCTGCGCTGTATTGGTTTTTCTAGGACTGAGCTTTTTTACTGAAGCGCTCTCCTCTGTCTTCCCCATTCCGGTGGTGGACGCCATTTCCAACTTCAGCTTCATGACCCATTTCGATGCCTTCACCAAGGGCATCATCGATCCGAAAGACGTGATCTTTTTCCT